>JAABUS010002543.1_pt1 | contig 34031 bp, 22 predicted proteins | sample 5560161 | NCBI WGS metagenome assembly JAABUS01 (sample SAMN10711885, study PRJNA513376) | rock metagenome | isolation source: Antarctica rocks | place: Antarctica: Victoria Land, Trio Nunatak nord | collected 2016-01-04 | reverse complement strand
TGACGGCTGATAGCCGTAATACGACATTTTATAGTTGACATAACACCAGTGTTAAGTTAAGTATGAAATCACGCTTGAAGTTGCTATCAGCTATCAGTGATCAGCAGATCACTGTTTACTAGATTTCCTCCTGATAGCTGACAGCTGATAGCAAATACGTCATTTTACAGTTGACATAACACTAGTGTCTCTCAAGGTATATCGATTCCACAATATTCTAAACTACTGGTTAGATTATGATTAACACTTTTTCAAACAATATAGTAGTGATACACAATGACAAGCTTTATTCATAGCGAGCTTAAAAAAACTCTTTAACAATAATGAATTGCAGTTTGTAAATCTTAAACTTCTTCGAAGAAAAGTAAATAAAGAAAATAAGTTCCACAATATATATATTGAAATTCATATTATCTAGTGATTTTTATTAAATATTTATTTTTGAAGCACATAGAATTATAACATCTTAATTAAATATAATAGGTCTTGTATTTCAAACATAACTTTACTTGGAGATAAAAGCTTAACCAGATTATAAATTCAAAACTGTAAAATTAAATTTTAACCTAACTCATGAATTTATTAGAGGCATTCAGGAATATTAAAACTTTTGTATTTGATGTTGACGGGGTATTAACAGATGGGTTTCTGAGTATATTTGATGATGGCCAAATGGTGCGGCGCATGAATATAAAAGATGGTTATGCGCTTCAACTTGCAATAAAACAGGGATATGGCATTGTAATTATTACCGGAGGCAATTCCGAATCTGTTCAGGGTCGATTAAATCGTTTAGGCATTAAAGATGTATTTATTAAGGTTGAAAATAAGAAAAGTAAACTCACTGAATACATGGAGCAACATAAACTTTCTCCAAGCGAAGTGCTGTTTATGGGGGATGATATTCCGGATTATACTGCCATGCAAATTTCAGGACTGGCCTGTGCCCCAGCTGATGCTGCTCCGGAAATAAAACATATCTCCAATTATATTTCCCCTATAAAGGGAGGTTATGGCTGCGTCAGGGATGTTATTGAAAAAGTTTTAAAACTAAATAACCATTGGCCAATGGATACTACTATTCGCAGCAAATAATTAGCAGCAGCTGCTTTTCGCTTCGCTTTCCAATAGTTATCTTCGGCGTTGAATATAAATTGATGATACTAGTAAGAGCTTTTCTAAGACTTGTACGTTGGCAAAATCTGATGTTTATTGCACTTACACAGGTCTTGTTTTATTTCTGTTTCATGTATTCTCATGAGCATAACCTAATTGTATTACAGGAAAATTTTTTAAAACCTTCACTGTTTGTTCTTTTAGTGGTTTCATCTGTATTAATTGCGGCAGCCGGCTATATTATCAACGATTATTTTGATCTGAATATTGATAAAGTCAATAGGCCTTCAAAGATTGTAGTTGAAAAAATTATCCGCAGAAGGTGGGCCATTGTTTGGCACCTTGTTTTAACCGCTATTGGTGTAATACTAAGTTTTTACATTGGTTATAAAATCAACAATGTTCTTTTAGGATTACTTAATTTTTGCAGTGCTATACTTCTGTGGTTTTATTCCACCAAATTCAAAAAAGAGCTGATGATCGGTAATGTCATCATTTCCCTATTAACGGCATGGGTGGTGATTGTACTTTATTTTTGCGAATTGCGCTTTTATTACATATTTAATGTTGAATCTGAGAACTACAAAAAATATATAACACTTTTATTTAAAGTAGCTGTATTGTATGGCGGTTTTGCTTTTATCATTTCTATAATACGGGAAGTTATTAAAGATCTGGAAGATATCAAGGGAGATGAAAAATATGGTTGCAGAACCATGCCAATAGTATGGGGAATACCGGCATCTAAAATATTTATTGGTACCTGGCTTGTTGTTTTAATTGCCACTATTTGTATTGTTCAGTTTTATGCACTACAGCTTCACTGGTGGTTTTCTGCTCTTTACTGTGTAGTATTTATAATAGGGCCGCTCATTTATATATTAAAAAAATTGGGTAAGGCAATGGTTCAGGAAGATTATCACAAGCTGAGCATTCAGGTAAAACTAGTGATGCTTACCGGTATCTTATCTATGATCTTTTTTAAACTTTATAGTTAGTAGTTAATAGCCATTCAACAAGTATCTTATGGAAAGAATTGTATTAGCATCCCAGTCTCCGCGTAGAAAACAATTGCTTGAATGGGCAGAAATCCCTTTTGATGTTATAGTAAAAGAAACGGATGAATTATATCCTACAAATTTAGCTATAGAGAATGTGCCGATTTATATAGCACGTAACAAAGCACTTGCAGTAAAACATGAACTAAGTAATGACAGGACAATCGTGGCCGCCGATACTGTTGTAGTTTTAAATAATCGTATCATTGGAAAACCTAAAAGTGTTTCAGATGCTATTGAAACTTTATCAGCACTATCAGGAGAAAAGCATTTGGTAATAACCGGTGTAGTAATATCAGGTTCGGAAAAAGAGATTGCCTTTTCCGATACAACAGAGGTTCATTTTCATTCATTATCCAGAGATCAAATATCATTTTACGTTACTAAATACCAGCCTTTTGATAAAGCAGGTGCTTACGCTATTCAGGAATGGATAGGGGTGATTGGTATTAAAGCCATCTACGGAGATTTTTATAATGTAATGGGGTTGCCGGTTAGCCGGGTGGTACAGGCGCTGCACTTATTGAATAATCCATAAGATTATACAGGGATTCAACGGTTTTATTTGACTGATAAACGAGTAATTTAATTACTCATTTACACAAAATAACCATTAATCCATGACAGAAAAACTCCTGCAATTTATATGGCATCTTCAATATTTTAATCGTAATGAATTGCTGACAGAACAAGGGGAAACCTTGCAGATCATCCAGACCGGAACCTGGAATACCAACCAGGGCCCTGACTTTTTATCAGCAAAAATCAAGATTGCCGGTACCACCTGGGCAGGTAATATCGAATTGCATATCCATACATCTGACTGGTTCAGGCATTCCCATCAAACAGATAGTAATTTTCAAAACATTATACTTCATGTTGTTTGGAAGAATGATGAGCCAACAAATACCTCACAATTCTATCTTCCGGTATTGGAACTGCAGTCCAGGGTTTCTATACTTTTGCTGCAACGCTATGAGGAATGGATGAACAACCTTAGTTTCATTCCTTGTGAGAAAAGCCTGCACCTGGTAAATGAACTGATCTGGCTTAAATGGAAAGAGCGTCTCCTGGTAGAAAGACTGCAGCGTAAATCAACTTATATTCTGCAGTTATATAAACACAACGTACAGCACTGGGAAGAAACATTCTGGTGGATGATCGCCCGTAACTTCGGTATCCGTGTAAATGCAGATGCATTTGAAGCAATCGCTCATTCTATCCCTATTAATATATTAACTAAACATAAAGGCCAGATTCACCAGTTAGAATCCTTATTATTTGGACAGGCAGGGTTATTAAATACAAAGTTTAAGGAAGACTACCCGCGAATGCTTCAAAAGGAATACCGGTTCCTTCAAAAAAAATACCGGTTACAAAAAGTTTTCGTTCCATTAAAATTTCTTAGGATGCGTCCATCATCTTTCCCTTCTGTTCGCCTGGCACAATTAGCTATGTTAATTCATAACTCTACACACCTGTTTTCAAAAATTAAAGAATTACAATCACTTAAAGAAGTAAAGGAATTATTAGATATTACTGCTAACGATTACTGGCATTACCATTACCGGTTTGAGGAACTGAGCGATTATAATGTGAAAAACCTGGGCGAAGAAATGGTTAACAATATTATTGTTAATACAATCGTGCCTACATTGTACGCTTATGGTTCTTATCATGGAGAAATTGCCTACAAAAACAAAGCGCACAATTGGCTGGAGGAAATCGCTCCTGAAAAGAACAGGATCACCAACGGGTGGAAAGAAATAGGCGTCTCCAATCAGCAGGCTTATGACAGCCAGTCATTGATTGAACTTAAAACACAATATTGTGATTACAAACGCTGTTTGGAATGCAGTATTGGAAATGCGTTGTTGAAAATTGAGTAAAGGTAATAGCGGCACAAATTGAGGTCCTAAATGAAGAAGGATTTATAGACTTAGGAAGTCTTGAATAGATGCGCTTAAGCTTTAAACTTTCACCTGCTTTGGACATGTCTTATTTAAGACTTTCGAAGTCTGCGTTTGTATTGAAAGCTGATAAATCTTAAGACTTTGGAAGTCAACGTCTGCGTTACTTGCTGTTCTCAACCTTAGTACTAACTTTAAACGGTAACTTTCTCCCAATTAAATACCACCTTAACTTCAATTTCCGGATGAATACTATGGATTACCGGGCAAGTATGGGCAGCTCTTTCAAGTATAGTTCTATCTTTTTCACTTAATTGCAACTCATCCGGAAAAGAAAATGTTAAATTTATACCGCTAATTCTGCGTGGTTCAGACTTCATAATCTTTTCAATTTCTATTTTAGTATTTACCAGATCAATCTTCATATCCCGTGCTTTTATTCCCATTATTGTCATCATACAACTGCCTAATGCAGTAGCAACAAGATCTGTAGGGGAAAAGCGTTCTGCTTTACCCTGGTTGTCAAGCGGAGCATCTGTTTCTATAACGATTCCTGACTGCAAGTGCGTAGCAACTGTTCTTAAATTTCCGTCGTATATAACTGTTGAAGTCATTATGTATATTTTTTGCATAAATTTACGTTAGAAACTCAAAAACATTACGGTGAAAAAATATTTGTTGATTACGATAGTGGTATTGACAGGAATGGTTTCTATGGCTCAGGACACCAGACAGCCCAAACAACCTCCAAGAAATAATAAAAAGGCTGAAAAACGCCAGCAGCTCAATAATATTATGAGGCACGAAGAAGAGGAGGGTGAAATAATTTTCAAGACTCATAGCATATTTGGGGTTAAGATTAATACAGATGGCTATGGTATATTATACGAAAGAGGTAAGTATGTATCTCCACGGAAAACAAACCTCCTGCAATTTGAGCTTAATGAGAAATTAAGTAATAAAGAAGAAAAGACTACTACAGGATTTGATATTTTTGGAAACGTATCCTCAGCGAAATACGGTAAAGCTAATAATTTTTTTCAATTTAAGGTTGGCTATGGCCAGCAATTTACCATTGGTGGCAAAGCAAATAAAAATGGGGTAGCAGTAACAGCACTTTATGCAGGTGGTTTATCAATAGGACTGGTAAAGCCTTATTTTATAGATGTGGAAAAGGAAAGCAATCGGGAAAGGCTCCGTGTTAAGTTTACAGATACCTTATCTTCCCGTGATCGTTATTTTATAAAAGGAGCATCCGGGTTTACAGTAGGGTGGAATGAATTAAAAGTTGTTCCAGGATTACATGCTAAAACCGCTTTGCGATTCGATTATGGAAGGTTCAATGAATTGGTTACTGCTATAGAAGCAGGTGTTAATGCTGAATACTACACTAAAAACATTTTACAGATGGGTATAGGTAGCGTGTATAAATCTGAGAAACAATTCTTTTTTAATGCTTATGTTGCTATTGAATTCGGCAGGCGCAAGTAAACCTTTTTAATGATTAATGGTTAATGGTTAATTGTAAATTGTTAACGGATAGATGCTTCGGTTTAACTTCAACTTGTAATCTTATCCGTTAATAATTAATCATTATTATCGGATAGATGTATGGTTTACATTTATTATAAATGATTAAATTTTAATTACGGCCCGTTAACAATTAACAATTTACCATTAACAATTAACATGCAGGAATTACCAATTATTTCAAAAATAAATGAATCAGGTTCTATCATTAAAAAGCCATCTTGGCTTAGGGTTAAGTTACCTACCGGTGAAAGCTTTAAACATGTTCGCGGACTTGTTGATACGCATAAGCTTCATACTATTTGTGAAAGTGGTAATTGTCCGAATATGGGTGAATGCTGGGGAGAAGGTACGGCTACATTTATGATTTTAGGCAATACTTGCACCCGCAGTTGTGGCTTTTGTGCTGTGGCAACAGGGCGGCCCGGTCCAATTGATTGGGATGAACCCCAGCGTGTGGCCGAAGCCATTCACCTGATGAAAGTAAAACACGCAGTGATAACGTCAGTTGACAGAGATGAAATTAAAGATGGAGGTTCTATAGTCTGGTACAATACTATTAAAGCAGTAAAAGCACTGAACCCAAATACTACACTTGAAACACTTATTCCTGATTTTAAAGGGGAGAAAGAAAACATTCAACGTATTATTGATGCTGCACCTGAAGTAGTATCGCATAATATTGAAACCGTTGAAACTTTAACACGGCGCGTTCGCATACAAGCTAAATATTGGAGAAGCATGGAAGTTATCCGCACTTTGAAGCAGGGGGGCATGCGCACTAAAAGCGGTATCATGCTTGGATTAGGAGAAACCAAAGAAGAAGTGGTGCAAACACTTAAGGACCTTGCAGATAATGGTTGTGATGTGGTAACCATCGGTCAATACCTGCAACCAACTAAAAAACATTTACCTGTTAACCGTTTTGTTCATCCTGATGAATTCGCAACGTTGAAGGATATAGGTTATGAACTTGGGTTAGACTATGTTGAAAGCGGCCCGTTGGTTCGGTCTTCCTATCATAGTGAACGCCATGTGATTCCAGGTTATGGCAGAAACGCATGGATGAAACAAAAAGAACAATTTGTTTGATATGATCATCAAAAAAATTTTTTCAGGAGCAATCGCATTATTGATTGCTCCTTTTTGTTTTTCGCAACTTAACTGGGTAAAGGTCGATTCTCTATTTGGTGATCTTCCTTCAACAATGCATGTTTACACAACAAGTGATCCTTTAGATAGCAAACCGAATATTGCTTATTATGCTATTGCCGATTTAAAAGATTCTTCAATTGATTTTACTGCAGAAGCAAAAAATAAATTGAGGTTAACACCATCTCAATATTACCAGCAACATCAATCTCCTTTGCTGGTAGTAAATTGTACCTTCTTCAATACTACAACAGGTGACAATCTTAATACGGTTATAAAAGATAAACAGATATTATCATTTAATCTTACATCAGTTCATGGTGCCGGAAAAGATTCTATGACTCAATACAGGATCTTTAGAAGTGCTATTGGTATTAATGATAAAAGAGAAGCAAATGTAGCATGGCTGAAAACAGATTCTGTTTCTAAGGAAGTTAAAGCGTCTGAACATATTATTGAACCGGCTGTAGAACCTGTAGTATGTTGTGAGCTTTCAAAGAAATTTTACAGAAAACAAAAAAGGAACGAAAAACAACTCTCGCGTAAATTCAGTTCCTGGAACATGGTAACTGCAGTAGGCGGTGGCCCCGTACTGATACAAAAAGCAGATACGCTTATTACTAATAATGAAGAAATGATGTTTGCCGGCAAAGCACGTTACGACAAACATCCACGTACAGCAATGGGATATACCAGGGATAATAAGTTGATAGTGCTGGTTATACAGGGAAGGTTTCCGGGGATTGCTGAAGGTGCAGATTTTAAACAGGAAGCTATGATTTTAAAAGACCTGGGTTGTTATGAAGCCCTTAATCTTGATGGTGGAGGCAGCAGTTGTATGCTGATTAACGGAAAAGAAACTATTAAACCATCCGATAAAGAAGGCCAGCGTGCAGTGCCGGCAGTGTTTATGATTAAGAAAAAGGTATGAGGTAGCTGACGGCTTAACGCCGTCATCAGATATCAGGTATGAGGTATGAGGTATGAGGTATGAGGTATGAGGTATGAGGTATGAGGTAATATGTGCTGCAAGGTATGTAAAACCCCGAAGGGGTGATATGATTATAGAAAGAGTAAAATTGTTAAAAGCGAACCCTGAAAGGGTTCGCTTTTCGTTAAAGAATAATTTTCTATAATCATGTCAGTCCTTCGGGCTTTTAATACCTCATACCTGATACCTGATACCTGATACCTGATACCTCATACCTGATACCTCATACCTGGCTCTGCTTCATATCCCAAGCCAGTGCACTGGCGCCAAGTATTGCGGCATCGGCTTCTTTTAAATGACTGACGAGTATCTTCACTTTATTTTGAAAAACCTGGATAAGATTAGCTTCCATATTTTCCTGGGTAGGTTTTAAAATGAGGTCGCCGGCTTTGGTTAATCCACCAAACAAAATGATGGCTTCCGGACTGGAGAACATTACAAAATTTGCAAGTGCCAGTCCTAAAATTTTTCCGGTAAATTCAAAAATTTCTTTTGCTAGTTTATCTCCCTGTATAGCTGCTTCGTACACCACTTTTGAGTCTATATCTTCTGGGGCCGTATTTCTTAACAGGCTTTTTTCATTGCTGTTGTTAAGCATTTCCAATGCCGTTAAACGAACGCCGGTTGCTGAGGCATAACTTTCCAATGAACCATATTTACCGGTACCATTATGCAACCGGCCATTGGGAATTGTAATGGTATGACCCAGTTCCCCGGCAAATCCATCATGACCGTATATTAACTTACCATTGGCTACAATACCGCTTCCCACACCTGTTCCAAGGGTTATCATTATAAAGTCTTTCATACCTTTTGCGGCGCCGTACATGTTTTCACCGATTGCCGCAGCATTGGCATCATTGGTGAGTACGACGGGTAATTTAAATTTGTCCTCCACCAGCTTGGCAAGCGGAATAATTCCTCTCCAGGGAAGGTTAGGAGCGTACTCAATTGTTCCCGAATAGTAGTTACCGTTAGGAGCGCCTAAACCTATTCCTATAATTCTTCCGGGGCCGCCTGCTTTCTGAATCAGAGAGTATAAATTATTATGTAATTCATCAATGAAGCTTTCTACTTGTTCATGGCCTCTTGTAGAAATTTCGCCTGAAAACAAGATATTACCATTACGGTCAACGATACCGAATTTAGTTCCTGTTCCTCCTACATCAATACCGATTGCTAATGGCTGTAAAGAAGTGGTCATTGACGAGGATGTGAATGATTGTGTCATAATGAATGATTTTCAGACAAAAAAAGAACTATTAAGGTAACCATGTTAATCATAAAAGTCCATTAGTGGCTACTTTCTATTTGTTTGTCAAAGTCGAGTCCTTGTGCTTTTAACACGCTTTGTAATTTTAAAGCCAGCCAGGCAAGAAAGGCAAAGCATATGGCCGCTAACAGGTAAGAATTGTGCATACCTATGGACTGGATATCACCAATAGATCCTTGAAATGGAGGAATGACAGCACCACCTAAAATCATCATAATTAAAAAGGCCGAACCCTGGCTGGTATATTTCCCTAATCCACCAACTCCTAAAGAAAAAAGGCAAGGCCACATTACAGAGCAGCATAATCCCCCTGCCATAAATGAGTATACTGAAATAATACCTTTTGTACTTACACCTACCAACATAAAAATAGCAGCTAAAATTGAAACAGTCAGTAAAGTTTTTACGGGCTTCTCTTGTCCATAAAAAAATGCTATTATAGCAATAATAATGAAAACTACGTAACCAAACAGATCCCTGATATCGCTCCCATATAATTTATTTACTAAAAGGATAACTGCAAAAGCAACAAAAGGAACTACAACCGTTGCAATTTTTTTTGATTGGGGCGATAAATTAAAAACACCAATGGCGCCCGTCCACCTTCCTATCATTAAACTTCCCCAGTAAAGAGATACGTATTTCGATATCTCACTAACATCTAATCCGGTTTCCGTTAAATACCCCGGAGTTTTTAATAAAGCGCCGAAGTTGTTGTCAATAGTAACTTCAGCCCCTACATAAACAAATATTCCAATCATTCCGTATATTAATTGCGGATACTTCATAGCTCCCCAGCCGGCATTATTTTTTATTGCATTGTTATTTGAATAAAATAGAATAAATACTACCACTATCAATGTAACGATCAGTAATGGAAGTTTAGGTATATTGGTTAATTGACCTATAATAATTATTATTCCGATCGCGGCGGTCATCCCGATCAATGAAAAAGCCGCTTTCATAGATGCTTCAAATTTTGCATCATTTTTTCCTTCAGGTAATTTTGAAAAACTAAAAACCAAGGCTACAGCAGCAAAAACCGCAGCTACTATCATGTATAGAGTATTGATATTGGTTACTGTAACTTCTTTGATACCTGCACCCAGGGAGCCGAATAAAAAGAAACTTACGATAATAGGACCAAGGGTGGTGCCTAAAGAATTTACACCTCCACCTAAATTTAACCGGTGAGAACCAGTAGAGGGATCGCCTAACATAATAGCAAATGGCTGCGCTGAGGTTTGCTGCAAGGAAAAGCCTAATGCAACAACGAAAAAAGAAGCTAAAATTGCAGGAAAAGAATTTGCATTCGCAGATGGAATGATCAATAACGCCCCTACAACAGAGATCCATAAACCGTAAATGATCCCTTTTTTATACCCTATCTTATTCAATATGTCATATCCCAAAACACTTGAAACAAGATAAAGAATTAATGAGCCTATAAAATAAGCCCCATAAAAAGCTGAGCCTATTAATTGAGATTGAAATTGATTTAAATTGAAATGCGTTTTACAAAAAGGAATGAATATACTATTTGAAGCAGCAATAAAGCCCCAGAAAAAAAATACTATAACTAATGTAGATAAGGCTCCGGAATTTGTTGGTTGTTTGACTTGGGTCATAAGCAATCAATTGTTTTATTGTGGGTTGAAAGTAACAATCTTTTATTAAGCTAAAAATTTTTTCATTCTTCAGCAACAACTAATTGAAAACCTTCCTAAATTGTTGAGGTATTCTTTTAAACCAACCTTCTTAATACATGGAAATTATACACGTATCTGCTGAATGTTATCCTGTGGCAAAAGCAGGCGGGTTAGGAGATGTAGTTGGAGCGCTGCCTCAATATCAAAATAACCTGGGTCATATAGCCAAAGTGGTGATGCCCATGTACAGAACAAAATTTCTTTACGACAATCAATGGGAGGTTACACATAAAGGCGGTGCAAGTCTTGGCAGCTCATGGTTTGAATATACCATAATAAAGGAAAAAACTAATAAACTAGGATTTGATTTATATCTTGTTGATATTAACGGGTTGCTCGACAGGGAGAAAATATATTCTTATGATGACGACACCGAACGTTTTACTTCTTTCCAGATAGCTGTGGTGGATTGGCTTGCTTCGTGGAAGCATCAGCCTGATGTTATTCATGTGCACGATTATCATACAGCCTTCATACCATTTATGCTGAAGTATTGTTATCAATACCAACACATGGCAGATATTCCAACAGTGCTGACTATTCATAACGCTCAATACCAGGGGTGGATGGGCTGGGATAAATCTCATTATATTCCGCATTGGGATAGCTGGAAAGCGGGAATGTTAGAATGGAAGGGTATGATTAATCCATTAGCCTGCGGTGTTAAATGCGCATTCAAAGTAACCACTGTAAGCCAAACCTACATGGAAGAGCTTCGGTACATGAGTAACGGCCTCGAAGCACTTTTTGAATATGAAAGAGGTAAATGTATAGGAATATTAAATGGAATCGATACTAAAGTATGGGATCCTGAGCAAGACACTTACCTGGAGAACCATTTCTCAGCAAAAGATATTGAAGCTGGTAAAATGGCCAGCAAAAAGATATTGTGCGATACTTTTCACCTTGATATCACAAAACCATTGATTGTTTTTATTGGAAGACTGGTAGGCGAAAAAGCTGCCGATCTGCTGCCACAGGTTATTGGCGATTCAATTTATTTTATTAATGGAAAGATGAATTTTTTGATACTGGGCAGTGGTGACTTTTGGGTAGAGCGCCAGTTGGAAATTATGCGTGGATATTTAAAGGGTATCTATAACGCGCAGATAGGATACAACGAAAAATTAAGTCACCTGATGTATGCTGGCGCCGACTTTCTATTAATGCCCAGCAGGGTAGAGCCGTGTGGATTAAACCAGATGTATTCTATGCGTTATGGAACCATTCCTATTGTAAGGCAAACCGGAGGTTTGCAGGATACTGTGGTTGATTATAATGATGAAAATGGATACGGAGTTTGCTTTACACATGCATCAGTAGGGGATATAACACATGCTATTTACAGGTCAACTCTATTGTATGATGATATAGAAAAGATGACAGCTATACGCAAGCAGATTATGGAGCTTGATTTTAGCTGGGATAAAAGTGCAGAACAGTATATAGATGTTTATAAAAGCATTATGGTACCGGAAAGCAATAGTGTACCGGAAAAGAACACTGTACCGGAAAGCACTATTATGGAAGAAAGCAAAATTGCGCCTGGAAGGAACTTTGTACCGGAAAGCAACATTATGGAAGAAAGCAATATGGTGCCGGGAAGCACTATTATCGAAGATAGCAATGTGGTGCCAGAAAATAATATTGTGGAAGAAATCAATATGGTGCCAGGAAGCACCATTATCGAAGAAAGTAATGTGGAGCCGGTAAGTAATATTATGGAAGAAAGCAATATGGTGCCGGGAAGCATTATTATTAAAGATAGCAATGTGGTGCCTGAAATTAACTTGGGAGAGGAAAGCAATATGATACCGGAAAACATCCTGGAAGCAGGAGATGAAAAACAGGTGGTTGAAGACAAGGCTTAAGATTTATAATTCAATATATCAGATCGATAAAATTCATATAGCGCTTTCAATGTCAATTGTTGTTATAATAATGAGATATAATTTTGAAAATCAAAGTTCTTAGCTGATAAATCAGTAATTGGCACTAAACAATGGTTAGTTAGTAATTAGTAAAATCTTCTGTTAGTTTTATTTTTATTTCATTGTACAAACACTTAATAAAACCAATCATATGCCACATTCAACGCTTGCAGTAATATTAGGAGGAGGAGCAGGAACCAGGTTATTCCCGCTTACTGCCAGCCGCAGTAAACCAGCGGTTCCCATCGCAGGTAAATACCGGCTGGTAGATATACCGATTTCTAATTGCATCAACTCGGGAATCAACCGGATGTTTGTGCTAACACAGTACAATTCAGCTTCCTTAAACCGGCATATAAAAAATACCTATCATTTCAGCGCTTTCAGTTCTGCATTTGTAGATATTCTTGCAGCTGAGCAAACGCCAGATAATCCAGCCTGGTACCAGGGCACTGCTGACGCAGTAAGGCAAAGCCTTCGTCATATAGGTCCATTCGACAGTGAATATATCCTGATCTTATCCGGTGACCAATTATATCAAATGGATTTTCAGGCAATGCTTGACAATCACAGAGCCCTGGGAGCGGATATAACTGTTGCAACTATACCGGTAAATGACCGGGATGCACCAGATTTTGGTATTATGAAAAAAGATGAGGAGGGATATATAACTGCTTTTATTGAAAAGCCACAAACAGGCCGTGAAGACTGGGTAAGTGATACAGGTTCTGAAATGCAAAGCAAAGGAAGGGTGTACCTAGCTTCAATGGGTATATATATATTTACGCGAAAGCTTCTGTTTGAATTACTGGAAGTTGAAAAGAAAGATGCCACCGATTTTGGAAAAGAGATTATCCCTGAATCTATTGATAAATATAAAGTAGTTAGTTACCAGTATGATGGATACTGGACAGATATAGGAAATATTCATTCATTCTTTGAAGCAAACCTGGGTTTAACAGCGGATGTCCCTGAATTCAATTTGTTTGATAACAGTAAATCGATCTATACCCGTGCGCGAATGTTGCCACCTGCAAAAATAAGCGGAACCACACTGGAAAAAACAATTATTGCAGAAGGTTGCATAATAAACGCATCACGTGTGGAAAACAGTGTAGTGGGTATTCGTTCACGCATCGGTTATGGTACCACGATAGTAAGCAGTTATATAATGGGCAATGATTATTTTGAAACCATTAGTGAAATAACCAATGCCTTGCAACGGGGAGTGCCAAATCTCGGCATAGGGCATCGTTGCTATATAAAAAATGCTATTGTAGATAAAAATTGCCGTATCGGTGATGACGTGCGTATTAATGGAGGTCCTCATATGCAGAGCGCTGATCATGAATTGTACACAGTGAAAGATGGGATAGTGGTGGTGAAGAAAGGTGCTGTTATTCCTAATGGATATGTTATATAATGGCTATCAGCTATCAGCCTTTAGGAGAACATTAACAGGTTAATTAATTAATGAGTTATTAATAGGCGGAACGACCTGTGAGGTTTCTAAAAACCTCACAGGTCTTGAGAGAGGTTACAGGCTTCATCTCAGACCTGTGAGGTTTTTAGAAACCTCACAGGTCGTTCCGCCTTTATGCACCTGTTTTAGTCTCAACACCATGGCAACTCCTTTATCCTCTCCTCAAAAAGCTTCTTCAGGTCTGGTTCCCAAACCGCGGTTATCTATCTGGCAGATATTTACCATGAGCTTTGGATTTTTGGGAATACAGTTTGGTTTTGCTTTGCAAACAGGGAATACGAGCCGCATCTTGCGTTCATTTGGAGCAGATGTGGATCAACTACCAATGTTCTGGATTGTTGCACCTTTAGTAGGAATGATTATTCAACCTATTATCGGTTACTATAGCGATAAAACATGGACAAGAATAGGAAGGAGAAAACCTTACTTTTTTGTAGGAGCGCTATTATCTTCCACTGCTCTGATTTTTCTTCCCAACTCAGGATCACTTGCAGGAGTAATACCAGCATTGTGGATTGGTGCAGGAATGGTAATGATTATGGATGCTTCCTTTAATGTTGCAATGGAACCATTCCGTGCATTAGTGGCAGACAACCTTCCGGATACTCAAAGAACACTTGGATTCAGTATTCAAACATTTCTTATAGGTTTAGGCGCAGTTATAGGCTCCTACCTTCCTGAATATATGAGCCATCATGGTTTTAGTATGGTACCTGGTTCTAATGGAATTGCAGATAATATTAAATACTCCTTTTACATAGGAGCTGCGGTTTTTATTATTGCTATAATGGTAACAGTTATATTTTCAAAGGAGTATTCACCTGCAGATTATGAAAGATATCATGGCAAACCGGAAATTAAAACAAAACACAAATCCGGTTTTCAGGAAATAATGGCTGACTTTGGAAGTATGCCAAAAACGATGAAGCAATTGGGATTAGTTCAGTTTTTTAGCTGGTTTGCACTTTTCAGCATGTGGGTTTTTACAACTGATGCAGTAGCTACCCATGTCTATGGCTTAACAGGAGAATATACAAAATCAATTGCTTATAACGAGGCAGGTAACAAAGTTAGTTCGGCTTTCGGGGTATATAATTTTGTTGCCATGATTTATGCATTATTACTTCCTGCTATAGCGCGTTATATTGGCCGGAAAGGAACACACGCCCTATCGTTGATCGGTGGTGGCATAGGATTGATTTCTATTTATTTTGTTAAAGATCCTGAAATGCTGAAGTACTCTATGATTGGTGTCGGGCTGGCTTGGGGAAGTATTCTGTCAATGCCCTATGTAATTTTATCAGGCGCCATTCCACCGGGGAAGCTTGGTATCTACATGGGTATATTTAATTTCTTTATTACTTTACCCCAGATTGTAAATAGCTTGTGTGGCGGTTGGATAGTTAAGCACCTTTATAACGACCAATACATTTATGCTATTGTTTTAGCAGGTATCCTGATGATATGCGCAGCAATAAGTGTTTTATTTGTTTATGATGAGGCAGCTATAAAAATAAAGCAGGAGCAATTGATTGCTACCGGTTAGGGTAATCAAATATTTATAACCTATGTTTTTTCTTTAACCACTCTGTGGCTATAAAAGTTTTGGCCTAATCTATCTACAACATCATCTGCCATTTCATCCTGACGCCTTCGTCTCCCCACTCTTTAAGAATAGTTGTTAACTGTTTCCTGAAATCAGGACCAGCATATTTTTTCCCTTTTTTAGGAGCAGCAAGTTCATTGGATGGTATATCAACCAGTTGTAATTTTGTAGCGTACCAGGTAGTATGCATTCTTGGTATAGCAACTCCAAGTATCATTCCAGGTAAACCGGCAAAGGATTCAGGACCACCGGTTGCCAGAATCTCATCGGTATAAAAAGCTATTACTATAATGGAATCCATCACTTTGCCTACTGCCTTGCGACAATCGAACCCTGCAATCTTACGCATCTCAGGGCTTATTTTCCAATCTACCTTTCTTACGGAATCCGAGATAAGGTAAGTATCTCCGTAAAATGATTTTTGTGTAATGGATGTATTACTATCGAGGTTAGTAGCAATGATATTATCCGCATCGAAGATACCCCAGAACTTGTTTTGTCTATCCGCCTCGCGTCCGGGTTTGTATACCGAACGCCCATGATCAAATTCAAGGTCAAAATAATATGTGACAAATTTTGGAAGATTTTTTTTCATTGATGCCTGCCAGTTACTATTTTCATCAATAAAAGCATGCTGGTTGGTTTTACGTTCATATTCAATTTTACCTTTTGATATAAACTGAGGTACGGCGGTGCTTTGAGCAAAAGCTGATATGCTTAAGCTTACTAATAGTACGAGTGATAGAAATTTGTGTTTCATAAATATATTTTCCGGTATTAGCGTGGCGGAGTACCGTTTTTATTAAAGTTCCAGATTATTGAAAGCATGAAGTATCTACGGAAGGTATCATAGGTTCTTTCTGTAATAAAGTTACTGTTTACGTTTCTTTGAAATCCTATGTTTTGGTCAAGTATATCGAAGGCAGCCAGGCGAATTATCGCGGCATCTTTTTTAAGAATTTTTTTATCGAGACGTGCATTCCATCTGATAGCGTTAGTGTTTTTATCAAAGGCATCAGTTTTCTGTCTCAGGCTAAAAGTACAATCTGTATTAAATTCCATTTTCAAAGGCAGGAAAACGGTGCCGTTTACATTGTGCTCCTGGGTTGTATATTTTGTAGGCTCGTCTGGCCTGATAGAAGAAGTTGATTTTGTAAAATTAACCTGCGGCCTGAACCTTAACTCATATTTTTTTTCTTTTGTAAAACCAAAGCTGGGGCCTATACTTACATTCAATGAATTGTTTATGTTTTTAAGTGAGTTAATAAAGTTTGTATTACGATTAAGGCTAACGTTAAAATTCATACCTACAGACATGTCCGGTTTTTTAACTTTTTTCTCATAATACATTCCTCCGTAGACATTCCGGTTCCCCTGTACATTGACAGGTTGTGATATCCTGCGGCCAAGAGCATCAATATAATTAATTGTGCTGAAATCATTAGTGGTAGTGTTAAAAGATAAGTTAGCGCCGAGGTATCGTTGCGATAGCAATTTATATCTGTTGTAATTAAAGTAAACTTGTTGACGGAATGATTGTTTCAGGTCTGGATTGCCAATTCTTTGATTGAGTAAGTCGCTGTTGTCTTTGATGGGTTGTATTTGTTCAATGGAAGGAGCACGGGTATAGCCGGAGTAATTAAGGTTAAGATTAGCACCATTTGGTAACGTAATATTCATGCTTGCCCTTGGGAAAAAGTTTACAAAGCTATAAGCAACCGATGAATCAGCCTTTATATCCTTGCGTATAAAATCAGCTTTTGAAATGTTACCGCCGAAAGAAAAATTTATTTTTTTAGGTTTAGAATACCGGTAATTGATACCTGCAGCATTAGTTAAAACGTTAAGGCTATAATCGTTACTCAAGGAGTCAATCTGGTTTTCGTATTTACCCCCACCTAAGCCGGTCTTTTCAAGTGTAGTTACACCAGAACGGCCATTGGTATTATTAAGACTATAATTAAATTCCAGGATAGCTCTTTTAGATAGCGGTTCTGTATACACGATACGTGATGTAACCGAAGACCTGGTATTATCACGGATTTTTTGTTGGTCGGTAGATTCTGATTTTTTAACAAGACCGGCTTTGTCGTAGTATTTGTATTCGGCATTCAGAAAACCGTCTGATTCTGTATCGGTATAATTCTGGTTCAAAGTTAACGACACTGTGCGGCCTGTTTTCTTGAATTTTTTTCTGTATAACAAAGAAGTAACAATGCTTTTATTATCAGTCAAAGCATTTGTACGGCGGTTACTGGTATTAACAAAATTTCCGAAGTCATCTAACGATTCCGAGTAAGTGGTGTTTATGCTGTTGGACTTTCCGGTATATCCCTGTCCGGTTACTTTCAGGCTTGAACTTGAATCCAATTGATATTCATAAGTGCCATTAATGGTATTGCGGTATTTGCTGCTATAACTATTACCGCTTTCATTATTATAATACAATGTATCAGGAAGTATATATTTACTTTGGGTTAGCCCGCGCCCTTCTGTAATCAATTTTTTAAACTGGTATCCTGTGTTGAAGCTTATCTTATCGTTATTCCATTTATTTGAATAAAGGGCGCCTGCATTCCATCCTTTTGGCAGGCCTTCACCATAAAAGCTGCCATCCCATCCACCACCAAAATCATCACCACCTCCTCCCGAAAAATACATCCCACCACCATCATCATAGCCCATTTCATAACCAGATGATCCGCCATAACTATTATTTTCCTGCCAGTTAAGTCCTGTTTTCCCGGTGTTAGACATGATGCCATAAGTAGAGAATTTCCGCTTTCCTTTAAATGCATTAAGCATGGCACTGTTGTTCCAGTATTTGGCGGCGTCACTACCTAACTCAACTTTTCCAAAATAACCCTTCTTTCGGTTAGCTTTTAATTTAAGATCTATTGTTTTTGTTTTCACACCATCATCAACACCGGTGAATGTTGCCTGATCGCTTTTTTTATCATACACCTGAACTTTATCTACTGCATCAGATAACATGTTTTGTGTAACGATGGTGGGATCATCGCTAAAAAATTCTTCGCCATCTACCAGCACTTTTTGAACTGCTTGCCCCTGGGCAGTTATTTTACCATTTTTATCAACCTGTATCCCAGGTAATTTCTTAAGCAGGTCTTCTACTGTAGAACCTGCCTTTAAATGAAAACTATCTGCTTTAAATTCTGTGGTATCTCCCTTTATCCGAACAGCGCCAACACCGGATACTATCACTTCCGCCAACAACTGGCTTTTTAGTATCAGGCTTATTTTACCCAAATCCAGCGGTGAACTTTCGGTTAAATTAACTTCATCAATATAATCCGCATAAGCAGGATGCGTAATCATTATTATAGATTTCCCGGCAGGTATTTTTTTTAGTGTAAAGTTGCCGGCTTTGTCACTCCTTGTAAAACCTACCATAACTGAATCTGCTTTGCGCATGACTGCAATAACAGTATTATATAACGATTTCTTTTCGCTTGTATCAACTACAGATCCTTTGATAATAAGATTTTGCGAGACGGCATAATAAGAAGCACAGCTGCATAATAGCAGAACAAGGATTATTTTTCGCATGGAGAAGTTGACTAAGAAATTATTAATAAAAATTCTCTTTAACGGTAAGAAAGATTCGATAACCAAATATTAATTAAAAAGCGATAACTTAGAATAAATGATCTCTTAATATTACGTTAAAGCAATATAAAAAACCAAATTTTCAGCTATGATGCATTCTGAACAGAAATCCACAAAATGAAAAATGAAAAATTAATCAGGTGATGTAAAGAACAACAGTAATCCAAAAATGAAAAAAGCAATTATTATGGAACGTTATGAAGATAAAAATTTTGTAGATACTTCTAAACCTGTCTGGAATTATTCATTACTGGATGATGATGATATCAGAAACTTTCAACAAGGAACGCATTACAGCTTATATGAAAAATTTGGAAGTCATTCTATTAAAGTTAATGACCAGCCGGGAATGTATTTTGCCGTGTGGGCCCCGAATGCTACAGCATTATCAGTGAAAGGAAATTTTAATGACTGGAAGAATTTTGAATACCAGCTTTTTCCACGTTGGGATAAGAGTGGTGTGTGGGAAGGCTTTATACCGGATTTACAATTGGGCGAAGTTTATAAATATCATATTGTAGGTTTTGAAAGCGTTGAAACTGATAAAGGTGATCCCTTTGCTAATTTCTGGGAACTTAAGCCCAAGACTGCCTCTATAACGTGGGATATACATTATGAATGGAGCGACGATAGTTGGATGAAAGAAAGGAAAAAAAAGAATGCATTAAATGCTCCATGGAGTGTTTATGAGGTGCACCTTGCCAGTTGGATGAGGCCGGATAAAGATGATGAAGAATCGTATTGCACCTATGCACAGATAGCAAAGAAATTGGTTCCTTATGTAAAAGAAATGGGATTTAGCCATGTGGAATTCATGCCGGTAATGGAACATCCTTTTGATGGGAGCTGGGGTTACCAGGGTACAGGATTGTATGCACCAACCTCACGGTTTGGCTCACCCCAGGATTTTATGATGATGACAGAAGCTTTTCATAAGGAAGGTATCGGTGTGATACTTGACTGGGTGCCATCACATTTTCCATACGATGCTCATGGATTATTTATGTTCGATGGTACGCATACTTATGAATATGCGGATATGCGTAAAGGTTATCATCCTGACTGGAGCTCTTACATATTCAACTATAAAAGAGGAGAAGTAAAATCTTTTCTTATCAGCTGTGCGAGATTCTGGTTTGATAAGTTTCATATCGATGGCTTAAGGGTGGATGCAGTATCCAGTATGCTTAAATTAAATTATTCAAGGGAGGAAGGTGAATGGGAGCCTAATGAATTCGGCGGTGATGGAAATGTGGAAGCCATCGCTTTTATCAAAGACCTTAATGAAACTATCTATCGGGATTTTCCGGATGTGCAAACTATTGCTGAAGAAGCTACAGACTGGCCCGGAGTATCAAATCCTACATTTGCCGGTGGCCTGGGCTTTGGTATGAAATGGATGATGGGCTGGATGCATGATACGCTGAAATATTTTAAGACGGATCCATTATTCCGTCCCGGACAGCAGGATACATTTACATTCAGCATGGTTTATTTCCGGGATGAAAATTTTATGTTGCCGCTTAGTCATGATGAAGTGGTGCATGGAAAGTCACCTATGATTTACAAGATGCCTGGTGATGACTGGCAGAAGTTTGCTAATCTACGCGTGTTATACACTTATATGTTTACACACCCGGGTGCTAAACTCCTGTTCATGGGAAATGAATTTGGTTCCACCTCTGAATGGGATTATAAAACTGAATTGCCCTGGGAGTTGCTGGAGCATGACTCTCATAGAATGCTTAAAGATTGTGTAAGAGATATTCTCCATTTATATAAGGATGAGCCTGCGCTGTATGAAAAGCAATTTTCAGCGGATGGCTTTGAATGGCATGATCTTCAACACCGTAATGAATGTGTTATAGTATACAGGCGAAAAGGAGAAACCCCAAAAGATGATCTGTTGATTATATTAAACATGACTCCTGTTGTTCGTATGAACTGGAAGATACAGGTCCGGGGAAAATCTGACTGGAAAGAGATATTCAATAGTGATGAAAAAAAATATTGGGGAACGGGTGATGTTTATAATCCAGATGTCAAGGCATTAGTGTTAGATAAGAAAGAGCCATTTCTAGAGTTGAACGTGCACCTGCCGGCACTGGGAGCAATTGTGTTGAAATAGTTTTGAAGCAGGATTTTCAGGATTAAAAATAATTTACAGAATTTCGATGCATAATTCTGTAAATTATTTTTAATCCTGAAAATCCTGTTTCAAAAACCTACATTCTCTCAGGCACCCTGATACCCAACAAACTCATCGCCGAAGCAATAATATTAGAAGTCATTTGGGCTATCCGTAACCGTAAGTCTTTCTTAGATTCGCTCTCAGCTTTTAATATTGAATGAACATCATAAAAGGAATTAAATTTTCTTGCTACCTCATAAGTATAGATAGCTAAAATAGAAGGATTCATTTCTTTACATGCTTCTTCAATACGGTCGGTATATTGTTCAAGCATAACAAGCAATTCTTTTTCCAGAGGTAATAATTTTTCCTGCTTAAGCGGTTCTGCTGAAGGCTGGCCGGTACGCAAAATTGATTTTATTCTTGCATGCGTATACTGAATAGCAGTAGCGGTAAAACCATGCAAGTCAATTGACTCAGCCGGATTAAAAATCATTCTTTTTTTTGGATCTACACGAAGCAGGTAAAATTTCATAGCTCCGATACCTATCATTTCATAGAGCTCTTTTAATTCATCCGGAGTAAAACCCGTTGCCTTTCCTGATTCCTGCGTTTTAATTGCTGCATTGCTTACCATTTCAGATATAAGATCATCAGCATCCACCACAGTCCCTTCACGACTTTTCATTTTACCGGTGGTAAGTTCCACCATACCATAAGACAAATGGTACATGTTATCGGCAAAAGGCATTCCCAGCTTCTGACAGATCAGCTTCAGCACTTTCACATGATAGTTCTGTTCATCACCTATTACAAAAATGCTCTGGTCCATTTTATAGTCATCATATTTTTCTGTTGCAAGCGCAATATCCTGTGTTATATATACTGAAGTGCCATCCTTTCTTAATACCAGTTTTTCATCAAGGCCTTCTGCTGTCAGATCTATCCAAACACTTCCATCATCCTTTTTAAAAAATATGTTTCCTGCAATCCCTTCTTCTACATATTTTTTTCCGTCAAGATAAATTTCACTTTCATAATAAATCTTGTCGAAATTACTACCTATGCGTTTGTATGTTTCATCAAAGCCGGTGTACACCCATCCATTCATTGTTTTCCATAACTCACGAATCTGGGTATTTCCTTCTTCCCATTGCAACAACATCTCCTGTGTTGCTTTCATTATAGGTGCTTCCTTTTCAGCTGATGCCTTAATCATGCCTTCTTCAATCAAAGCATCTACCTGTTTTTGATATTCTTCATTAAACTTTACATAGTACCTGCCAACGAAGTGGTCTCCTTTTGTGCTGGTAGTAAACGGAGTTGCTCCGTTGGCAAAAAGTTGCCAGGCGATCATGCTTTTACAAATATGGATACCCCTGTCATTAACAATGCAGGTTTTTGCGATATCATATCCATTTGCTTCAAAAATTTCAGCAATGCTCCAGCCAAGGAAGTTATTACGCAGGTGTCCGAGGTGCAATGGTTTATTGGTGTTAGGAGAAGAATATTCAACAACCACCTTCTTATTTTTTTTAGCCTGCCTGCCAAAGTCAGTGTTATTGAACTGACTATTTAAAACATTAAGCCATTGTTCATCAGAGACCACCAGGTTTAGAAAGCCCTTTATTATATTGAAAGCAGAAAAGCTTTTATAACCTGTAGTCAGGTGATCCCCCAGTTCATTACCAAGTGCATCGGGTGATTTTTTTAATTTCTTTACCAGGGAAAAAAGAACAACAGTGTAGTCGCCTTCAAATTCAGGCTTTGTCTGGTTGATCTGAAAATCCTTTTCGGAAAATGTTTCCTGGTATAATGCTGACAGGCTTTTTAATACGGCTTCTTTAATTAACTGAACTATGGCCATTAACTATTTTTAGATGTGCAAAAGTAATATAAAGGATGTCAATTATTGGCTCGGGAATGATTGTCCGTTGATTGATAGGAAAGCTCACGTTGCAAAAAAGGCCGCTGAAAGCAGCGACCTCACATTGGTTTAAGGGTTGTATCTAAAGTTGAAATGTTTACTTAAATAAAGCTACATCAAAAATATCTTAAACAAATACCTACTTTATGGTATTTTAAAGGTATAGTTATTTTTCTGCATTTGTAAATAAGGTTATTTCAACTGTATATTAACGCCTTTGCTATTAACAGTCAGCGATCAGCAATATGGACAACTATCTGCTGGTATTGATTTCCTGACTACTGATAGCTCACTGCTGAGCTATTGACACGGCATCCGATTGTTAGTAACACACCAAAAGCACTACCTCTTACTTTTAATTAAACCTCAAAACTTATAATTAACTTCGCTCCCACAAAAAAAGCTGGTGTCTATGACGAACCTGGTGACTTCCTTTATTGATTTTTTCTATCCTCCTTTTAAAAAATTTTTGAACCTGCAGACATTTCGCTATATCGTATGTGGCGGAACAAATACTTTTATTGACATACTGATATACTTTATCAGCTATAACTTTATTCTTCATAAGCAGGTTGTTTTCCTGGGAGCTATTGCAGTCAAACCCCATATCATGGCTTTTATCATGTCTTTTATCATAAGTTTTCCCACAGGTTTTTATTTAAACAGGAATGTAGTTTTTACCGGGTCTACACTAAGAGGAAGGGTTCAATTATTCCGTTATTTGTTGCTGGTAGTTATCTGTGTTATTTTGAATTATGTTTTTATAAAATTATTTGTAGAACAGTTTAACATATTTCCTACGGTAGCTAAAATACTTACTACAGTTATTGTTGTGAGTTTCAGTTATGTAACCCAACGTTATTTCACTTTTAAAAAATCGGAAAGTGTAGAAATATAATAATTATCGGCAATCAGCTGTCAGAAAGAAACATTACAATCCCCTGATCACTGAAACCTGACGTCTGATAACTATTTGTTGCATTTTTCTGCCATTTTTACACCTCTTCTTCAATGGCATAATGATTGCCTAAATAAATGTCATTAAATTCTTAACAACATGGGAAAAATTATAGGTATTGACCTTGGAACAACAAATAGTTGCGTTTCAGTGATGGAAGGCAATGAGCCTGTTGTAATTGCAAATGATGAGGGTCGCCGTACAACCCCTTCTGTAGTTGCTTTTCTTAAAAACGGTGAGCGTAAGGTGGGTGATCCGGCAAAACGCCAGGCTATTACAAACCCGCAAAATACAATAACCTCGGTTAAGAGGTTTATGGGTAGAAGATATGATGAGGTAACTGAAGAGATTAGTCACTGGAGTTATAAAGTTGCAAAAGGTGACAATAATACCGTACGTATTGACATAGATGGTAGGTTGTATACCCCGCAGGAAATTTCTGCTATGATTTTGCAGAAAATGAAAAAAACGGCTGAAGACTATCTTGGCCAGGAAGTTAGTGAAGCAGTAATTACTGTTCCTGCATATTTTAATGATGCGCAGCGCCAGGCAACGAAGGAAGCCGGTGAAATTGCAGGCCTTAATGTTAGGCGTATTGTTAATGAACCTACTGCAGCAGCATTAGCTTATGGATTGGATAAAGGGGGTAAAGACCAGAAAATAGCTGTATTTGACCTTGGTGGCGGTACTTTTGATATATCAATACTTGAATTAGGTGATGGGGTTTTTGAAGTTAAATCTACTAACGGTGACACGCACCTGGGTGGAGATGATTTTGATAAAGTAGTCATGGATTGGCTGGCAGAAGAATTTAAAAAAGATGAAAATGTAGACCTTCGTAAAGATCCTATGGCTTTACAACGTTTAAAAGAAGCTTCTGAAAAAGCGAAAGTTGAATTGTCTTCCTCTTCTGAAACAGAGATTAACCTGCCATATGTAACTGCTATTGACGGGGTGCCTAAGCACCTGGTGAAAAAGCTTACCCGTGCAAAATTTGAACAGTTATCAGATATGCTGTTTCAACGTTGCCTCAAACCTTGCGAACAGGCTTTTAAAGATGCAGGAATGACGGTTTCTCAGATCAACGAAGTAATATTGGTTGGTGGATCTACCCGTATTCCTAAAGTACAGGAAATAGTTGAAAAGTTTTTTAATAAGAAACCAAACAGAAGCGTAAACCCGGATGAAGTGGTAGCTATTGGTGCTGCTATCCAGGGTGCGGTAATGACAGGTGAAGTAAAAGATGTGTTGCTGTTAGACGTTACTCCGCTTAGTTTAGGGATTGAAACAATGGGTGGGGTGATGACCCGTTTGATAGATTCCAACACGACTATTCCGACAAAGAAATCTGAAACTTTCTCTACAGCTTCTGATAATCAGCCTGGTGTTCAGATCCATGTAATACAAGGTGAACGCCCGATGGCCTCTCAGAATAAAAGCCTGGGTATGTTTAACCTTGATGGAATTCCACCTGCACCAAGAGGAATACCTCAGATAGATGTAATATTTGATATTGATGCTAACGGTATCTTACACGTTACTGCTAAAGATAAGGGAACCGGTAAATCACAAAATATCCGTATTGAAGCGGGTAGTGGTTTAACAAAGGAGGAGATTGAAAAAATGAAGAATGAGGCTAAGGCTAATGAAGCTACTGATAAGGAAGCAAAGGAAAAGGTTGAAAAAATCAACCAGGCTGATAGCCTGATCTTCCAGACAGAAAAGCAGTTAAAGGAATATGGTGATAAAATTCCCGGTGACAAAAAAGCACCAATAGAATCAGCTTTAAGTAAACTGAAGGAAGCTCATAAATCTCAGAATATAACAGCTATAGACAGCGCAGTTACTGAAATGAATACTGCCTGGGCTGCAGCCAGCGAAGATATGTACAAGGCTACTCAGGCCGGTGCTCAGCCTGGTGATGGTGGGGGTACAGCTAACGGTAATGGCCAGGGTCCTCAGCAATCGGCTGAAGGCCATGCTGATACGGTAACGGATGCAGAATTTGAGGAAGTGAAATAAGGTATCAGGTGCAAGGATTTGGACATTTTTTTTGAAGTTATAAGATTATAAAAGCCCCGGTTTTGAGCCGGGGCTTTTTATGATAATAGTATCGAAAAAGTTAGAGTAAGAAATTGTAATGTGAATCCTGCTACTTCATCTGAACCAGTGCCGGATCATGAAGTTTGCTATGCAATTGTTGTAGTTTTTCCACAGGCATTTTAATTACTTTTCTATCATAGGTCATAAGGCCGTTTACTTCACCTTCCACATCAGTTGTTTGAGTGTATACTGCTGCGGATAATCCTTTTTTGATCATGTCAGGAATTGCATTCATGAAGCCTGTATATCTGATCAGCATAGAATCTGCAGTGCCAAAACTCTGGTAGCCCCAGTTTCTGTCCTGCCAGGTATGACCCTGAAGAGGAAGCCCCAGTCCGCCGAATTCACCTAACACTACGGCTTGTTTTCCGCCAAACATAATGCCATTGGGCATCGCGGGTTCGGGATAATTATGCAGATCGATGATATGTCCTACGGGAAAAAAGTTTCCGCCGCTGGCCGTGTTAATAAGTCGGGAAGGATCCTTTTTTGAAGTCCAGTCAACTATTTCTTCCGTTTTAAACTGTCCCCATGCTTCGTTAAAAGGAGTCCAAACTACTATGGAAGGAAAGTTATACAACGCATCAATTATCGCATTCCATTCCATTCGGTAAATATTTTCCGATGCAGGACTGCGTTCTTTTTCTGTAGCACGTCCTTCAATAAATGGTCGTGGATCCCAGTGGTTGCCAAGATCTCCGCTTGGCATATCCTGCCATACCAGCATTCCCATCTGGTCGCAGTAATAATACCATCGGGCGGGCTCTACTTTAACATGTTTCCTTATCATATTAAAGCCCATTTCCTTTGTCTTCACGATATCGAATTTCATGGCTTCATCACTAGGTGCAGTGTACAAACCATCAGGCCACCATCCCTGGTCAAGAGGACCATACTGAAATACAAACTTATTATTGAGCATCAATCTTTGAACACCATTGTTATCCGGTGCAATAGATATTTTTCTGATAGCCGCATAACTTTTCACTTCGTCAATAATTTTACCTGATCTTTCTACAGACACCTTGACATCATATAAAAAAGGATCCTGCTGAGACCAGATCTTTGCATTTTTTATTGATAGCATCGCAGATTCATTATCATTTACAGTTTGCTCAGCAACCTGCTGAGAGCCATCCAATACAGCTATTTTTATTTTATCACCGGGGTGTATGTTTTGTAATTTTGCCGATACAGTAAGGCTTTGCTTATCAAGGTCAGGTGTTTGCTTAGTACTTACAATGTATGTTGTGGGAACCGCTTCCAGCCAAACTGTTTGCCAGATACCTGTAACAGGCGTATACCAGATACTGTTAGGTCTTTTAATTTGTTTACCCCGGGGCTGAGGTCCATCATCAGAGGGGTCCCATACCCTTATAGTTACCTGTTGTTGTGTGCCTTTTTTTAAAGCAGTAGTTATATCAAAGGTAAACGGATCATAGCCTCCCTGATGCATACCAACTTTTTTGCCGTTTACATAAACATCGCAAAGCCAGTCAACTGCGCCAAAGTGAAGCAAAGCATTTTTGTTTTTAAAAGTTGCAGGAATGCTTATTGTTTTCCTGTACCAAAGAACACTGTCTTTTCCAACTGTTTTACCAACACCTGATAAACCTGATTCTACTGCATAAGGAACCAGGATGCTGCCGGCATAGGAGGATGGCGAATCTTCCTGGTCTATTTTCGGTACAATATTATACTCCCAAAGGCCATTCAGGTTGATCCAATTATTACTACGTGTCATTTGCGGACGGGGGTATTCCGGTAACACACTGGATGTATTCACCTGCTGTGTCCATTGTGTGGTGATTTTTTCCCCTGCAATTTTCCAATTAGACTGTTGGGCGTAAATGAAATAAGTTTGCGTTAATAAGATCAAACAGGTGATAAGTTTTTGTTTCATGGTTTTAATTATATCGTTGAGTTTTGTATGATGAAATTACGGTAGTTTAATGTTAACCTTACATTATGGCTTTTGCTATCAACTATAAGGAGGAAATATATTACACATAGCATCCTGAAAGCTGATAGTAATTTATAATAAACATACCACCAGTTTTGTTGTGCTGAAAAGAAATAAAAGATAAAAGCCTTCAATTCAGCTATTAATTCTAATTCAAATTAAATACATATTTATTAAAAAATAATTTTACTTTACCCGAAATTATCAAAATAAAAAAATATTATGACAAAATATAGTCAGTATTGGATATAATATTTAAAGGTTGTTAAATGAAATTTAGCGACATTCGTTACTCTAAAAAATGCACTCACCTACCGATTCAATTGCCATGCTAAAAAATAAATTAAATATTACGGTATTAACCTTATTCTCCTTATTTCTTACTGCAGGTACTTATACCCATAAGGCTGATGATCTGCCCCGAAGGCTGGAAATCCTTTTTCTCGGCCATAAAATTAACAAGCATCACGATTCGGAAAAGCTTGCTGATATCCTCTCCAGGGAATATTTTAAAGACGGGATCAACATTACTTTTACAAGCACTGCTGATGATCTGAATGATAGTATTCTTTCCAGATATGATGGACTGATTCTGTATGCCAACTATGATACCATTTCATCCTCACAGGAAAAAGCGCTTTTAAAATTTGTAAAAAACGGAAAGGGTTTCATTCCTATTCACTGCGCTTCTTATTGTTTTCGCAATTCACCCGAAGTGGTGGAAATGATCGGCGGCCAGTTTTTAAAACATAAAGTAGATACGTTTTCTGAAATAATTCTTAAACCTGACAATCCTGTAATGAAAGGCACGGCATCTTTCGTTACAAAAGATGAAACATATGTACACGATAAGATCAGCAAGAACATTGAAGTGCTGGGCGAAAGAGTGGAAGGTGAACACCACGAGCCTTATACGTGGATCAGACCTTTTGGCCAGGGGCGTGTTTTTTATACCGCTTACGGGCATGATACAGCGACATTTAATAAAAAGGATTTTCTTAAAATGGTGGAGAATGGAATCTCATGGGCTGTAGGTGATAAAGCTCAAAAGCAACTGGCTTCTTTTACATTAGCAAATCCTAAATATACTGAGGCGGTAATTCCGAATTATGAGCGCCGGGACCCTGCACCTAAATTTCAGGAACCCTTAACACCTCCACAGTCTATGTCGCAAATGCAGGTGCCACCAGGCTTTGAAATGAAATTATTTGCATCAGAGCCTATGGTAATTAATCCGATTTATATGAACTGGGACGAAAGAGGAAGACTGTGGGTGATAGAAACAGTGGATTATCCGAACGAAGTAAAAGAAGGTGATATTGGTGATGACCGAATTAAGATACTGGAAGATACTAACGGTGATGGTAAAGCGGACAAGGTCACTGTCTTCGCGGAAAAATTAAATATTCCAACCAGCTTCGTGTTTGCCAATGGTGGCATTATCATCAGCCAGGCTCCTTCCTTCTTATTTTTAAAAGATACTAACGGTGATGATAAAGCGGATATCAGGCAACCTATACTCACAGGATGGGGTAAGCGTGACACACATGCGCAGGCATCCAATCTTCGATATGGACCTGACAATACAATATGGGGTGTTGTAGGATATTCAGGCTTTGCCGGCAAGGTGGGAAATGATAATGACTCGCTTAAGTTTTTACAAGGCCTTTACCACTTTACACAAGATGGCAAGAAGCTTGAATTCCTTTCTACAACAAGCAATAACACCTGGGGATTAGGTTTCTCTGAAGAATACGATGTGTTTATTTCAACTGCTAATAATACACACAGTGGTTTTTATGGGATTGCAAAAAAATACCTGGACAAGGCAAAGCTCAATGAATCTGGTATCGAAAAAATTGATTCGCATTATGGTATGCACGTGGTAACAAAAAATCTTCGTCAGGTTGATGTTCCCGGTGGTTTTACAGCCGCCGCAGGACATAGCTTATATACGGCAAGAAATTTTCCAAAAGAATACTGGAATCGTATAGGGTTTGTTTGTGAACCAACAGGGCGCCTTATTCACCGCCAGGTGCTGGAAGCAAACGGATCAGGGTTTAAAGAAGGAAATGATGACTGGAACATGCTGGCAAGCGCTGACGAATGGGCAGCTCCGATTCAGGCAGAAGTGGGCCCTGATGGTGCTTTGTGGGTTGTTGACTGGTACGATTTTATTATCCAGCATAACCCAACCCCGGTTGGTTTTGAAAACGGAAAGGGTAATGCTTATATTAATCCCTTAAGAGATCATGAACGCGGACGTATTTACCGGATGGTTTATAAACCTAATGAAACCTACAATACACTTAAATTAAGTAAGGATGATTCACAGGGGTTGATCAATGCGCTTTCAAATAATAATATGTTCTGGAGAACCACCGCACAAAGGCTGCTGGTGGAAAAAGGAGATAGAAGCGTTCTGCAGGCATTATATAAACTTGTACAGAATGAACAGGCTGATGAAGCAGGGATCAATGCACCGGCAATTCATGCACTATGGACTATGCACGGGTTGAAAGCATTAGACGGTTTAAACAAAGAAGCAATGGATGTTGCCTTTAAAGCATTATCGCACCCTATTGCCGGAGTTCGCAGGGCGGCTATTCAGGTATTACCAAAAAATGCCGCTACACTACAGGCCATGCAGAAAGCAAAAATTTTCAGCGATAAGGATCCCAGGGTAGTACTAGCGGCAATTACTTCGCTTAGTGATATTTCACCTGGTGCCGACGAAATAGGAAATATATTAGTAAGTCAGGCAGAGAAAACTGAAACGGCAAACGATTTATGGATTAAATATGCTTTAACATCGGCTGCTACGGTGCACCAGAAAAGCTTTGTTGCAGCTTACAAGAAAAAAGGCCTACCCGATGCTGCTAACATTGGTGATGCATCTTTTATTCAGCGGTTAGCCATGATGTCCAAAATCACTTCTATTCCTCTTGTTACCCGTCGTGTTCCCGGTGTTGTACTGGAAGCACCGGATGTAGCAGGAAAAGAAGTGACCATTACCGGTGACCTGGAAAGAATGCGGGATTTTCCTTACAATGGCCTCATCGTGGCTCATGGTGATCTTACAAACGGTTATGGAGTTTATTTAAAAGAAAATAAATTATACTTCCAGGTTAATGAAGCAGGCAAACCTTATATCCTCAACAGTGACGTGTTACCTGCCGGCAAGGTTTCTTTCCGGGCTTCGTTATTGCAAAATGGCTCAGTAAATCTTTTAGTGAATAATAAACAGGTGGCTACGGCAAAATCACAGGGGCTCTTTAAACAGGCGCTGAAAACAGGTATCCGGGTAGGCGTAGAAGAAAAACAAGGCAATGAAAAAATCGGCGAGTACCCAGATACATTCAGGATACGAAGTGCACTCACCAACTCAAAACTGGAAACTTTTACACCAGGCTCACCTGAAAGCATAGCCGCTGCTCCTAAAGCGAAAGCTTCTCAGGTTATTACGATCAATGTGGTTAAAGATGTAATGAAATTCGATAAAACTGTGATCAACGTAAAAGCAGGAACTACCATACAGATCGTTGTTAACAACCCTGATTTCATGCAGCATAATTTTGTGCTTGTTAAACCCAGGATGATGGATAAGGTTGGTGCTGCTGCTGATAAGCTGGCACAGGATCCTAATGGAGCTAAAATGAATTATGTGCCGAAGGTGCCTGAAGTAATACAGGCAACACCACTCATTAACCCGGCAGGTAAATATACTTTAACGTTTAAAGTACCGGATACGGCCGGTGATTATCCATATATCTGTACTTTTCCCGGTCACTGGAGAATTATGCGCGGGGTTATGAAAGTAACTTAGTGTTCGGTTAACGCTACATTAAGGTATTAGCTGTTAGCTATCAGGAGGGAACTTACTACATGTTAATCTGCGCTGACGGCAGAAAGCATTCAATTCGCAATTTCGTTACTAACTAAACAGTAGTAAATAAATATCAGTTGTTTGCAGTGGGCTGTTGGCCGTATCGCAGGGGTTTGTTTCTGTATTCTTATAGCAATAGTCCGATAAGAGTTTGCATGGAATAAAGTAGGGTTTCTTAAATATTGGCTAATCAAATTATATATCAACCGACATAATATATTAATGGAAAAAAAATCAATAAATATTGCTATTGCAGGGTTAGGCTTTGGAGCGGAGTTTATACCTATCTACCAGCGTTATCCTAACGTTAATATGTATGCGATATGCCAGCGGAACGCGGATAAACTCAAAGAAGTAGGAGATGCCTTTGGTATTGAAAAACGCTATACAGATTATGACGAGCTATTAAAAGATTCTGCCCTGGACGCAGTTCATATAAATACACCTATTCAGAATCATGCAGAGCAATCTGTAAAAGCATTAAGAGCCGGAAAACATGTTGCCTGTACCGTGCCTATGGCTACAACAGTAGAAGAATGCAGGCTGATTGTTGAAGCCGTTAAAGAAACAGGACTTACTTATATGATGATGGAAACGGTAGTGTATAGCCGGGAATTTCTTTTTGTCAAAGAAATGTACGAGAAAGGAGAGATGGGTAAACTTCAGTTCCTGCGTGCCTCTCACCAGCAGGAGATGGCGGGCTGGCCTGGCTATTGGGAAGGCCTGCCACCGATGCATTATGCTACCCATTGTGTTGCTCCGGTAGTTGCACTGGCAAAAGCCGATGCGGAATATGTTTCGTGTTTTGGTTCCGGGCTTATTGATGAATCGCTGATTGCAAAATATAATTCACCCTTTGCTATTGAAAGCTGTCATATAAAATTCAAGAACTCTGATCTTGCTGCTGAAGTTACCCGGTCTTTATTCAATACTGCCAGGCAGTACCGGGAGAGCTTTGATGTATATGGCTCAAAGAAAACATTTGAATGGACGCTTATTGAGGATGAAGAATCGGTTATACATACCGGTGAGGTTCCTTCGAAAATTAAGATTCCCGATTACGCGCACCTGCTGCCTGATGAAATAAATTCATTTACAACCGGGGGTGTTTACGATGCAGATAATAACCAGCATTTATCGTTTATTCAGGGTGCCGGCCATGGTGGTTCTCATCCACACCTGGTTCATGCCTTTATAAGTGCATTGGCAGAAGGCAGGGAACCTTTTCCAAATGCCAGGCAATCGGCAAATATTACCTGTGTTGGTATACTTGCTCATGATTCTGCATTGCAGGGTGGCAAGCAGATCAACCTGCCGGATTTTACTATTGGGAAGTAAGTTGTGATAGAATATAATTTATGTAAGCCCAAATATAATAATAGGATTTAATCTATGAGATCAAGAAGATAGGCTGTTTCAAAGTCCATAGCACTTCGTATAGTTATTGTGAAATGAATGTCAAAAGGATAGTACTTACATCCCCTCCCGGGGAGCAGGGCTGTTGTGTTCTAATTTTGTTTACTTTTAGGATTGAGAAACACTGAAAACAATGGAAGGGAAGTCAAGCAATATATTGGATTATTTAGGTGAGGTAGAGGATCCCAGACGCTTACAGGGACAGCGCCATGATCTCAAAGTTATTTTGTTGCTGACTTTAATGAGTATAATGAGTGG
>JAABUS010002542.1_pt1 | contig 34032 bp, 1 predicted proteins | sample 5560161 | NCBI WGS metagenome assembly JAABUS01 (sample SAMN10711885, study PRJNA513376) | rock metagenome | isolation source: Antarctica rocks | place: Antarctica: Victoria Land, Trio Nunatak nord | collected 2016-01-04 | reverse complement strand
TCTTGTTTTTGAACTTAATTAATTACGCGTTATAGATTTTACACAATTCTAAGAATGCTATAAATATAGAGAATTAAATTTATATCTAATATATATCAAAAAAGAGCAAAATTTTAAGAGTTAATTTTTAGTTAATACTAAATAAAAAGATTTATACTTTATATAAGCTATATATATATTAAGCTTGTATCTCGATTGCGAGCGAAGATTGCGATTAATTTTTGTAATTCGAAATAATTATACTAAGCATAAGCTAAGCATCGACAAAACTTATCTCGAGTAAGAATTTCTATCTAAGATAAGCTCGTTTCGAGTGCGATTTCTGCATCCGGGATAAGCTACAACCCGACAAAATATTTATTAACTAATTTGCAAAAGTATTTTGAATTTTATCAAATTCTTTTTAAATAATTTTTGTGTTTTTTATATATATATAGAAAACAAAACAATATTTTATCGAATTTCTATCAGATCTAATTGCTAAAAAAAAAAAAATTATTTTAATATTATAGAATCTATATTTCTAGACAATTTCGATAATATTTGTTATATTTGTATTTAACTAAATAATAAAATTAAATACTTATAAATAAAATATTTTAAAAACAAAAACAAAATTAGTCTACTAATTTTCTTGAAATACTATATTAACAAATTTAAGTATAGAAACAACAAATATATTTATATTTGCGTTAATAATAACAATAAATATATAGATAGAGTTTTTCGAATCTAATACAAAAAGTGCAAAATATATATCGAATTAACAATTGTTGTTTCTTTTAAAATAAACAAATATATCGAATATTTTAATTAGATTTTAATACAAAAAATTAGTATTATAATTAAAAATACTAATTTAATTGTAAATTTCTAATTAGAAATTATTTAAATAGTTAATTTATATTGCAATATCTTTTTTGTTATTAAGTATTTTATTATTATTTTCGAAACAAATATCGAATATCTTTATAATTACAAGTATATTTAATATATTAATTAATAGAGAAAAGTATTAAAAATTTAATTAAATAGAAATTAATAGAAATTTTAGAATTGTACTCGATTCTTAGTTTTAGTAGAATACAAGAAAAAGTATATCTATTGTATAATGAATAACAAAAACAAGATTTAACAAATATTAGAAATTTATTAACTAGACAATAAACAAATATTATTTAGTTCTAATATTAATTATAGCAAGATTAGTTGTTAAAACAATAATATATATTTGTCTATAGTTCTATTTATGCAGTTTAATATTGCAAATACTATCGATAAATTTCTAAATTCTATAGAAGCTAAATTAAACAAACTTTTTCTAACAATATTACAATAATAGCAAAAAGCTGTTTTGCTCTCGAATTATATCGAGAACTCTAATAAGCTAGATTTATCTATCTTATCTAAAATTTTAATCTTTTTTAGACTCTAAGAATACTACATTCTTTGTGTCATTCTTCGACTCTACTAACTTTAATAAGTTCTCTAAAGTTACTAAATTATTAAATATACTTTAAAATCTATTGTTTTCGAATCTTAATTTAATACTACAAAAATATTCGAAACTTCGATTGTATTAAAATAAATTTGTAGACTTTTTTACTTTGTTGTTTAAAACTATATTATCAAAGCTATATAAGTCTAAGATCTATGCTAAAACTATAGCAAATATCTATTATAAAATAGATTTACAACTAATTAAACAAAACAAAATTAAATTTTTAAAAAAATAATAATATCTATATTGTTTGTTTAGTATCTAAAAAGTATTATATATTTTGTAAAAGATAAATCTACAAAATTAAAAAAAAATTAATAAAAAAATTCTTTGCTATAAAGTTTGTTAAATTGTTTGAAATTTTAAACAATACAAAAATTTAAATTATATTAAAATTTTTACAATTGTAATTAAATCTATAGATTACAAAATTATTTTTGTTTTTGTTGTTATTAATAGCTAAAATCTAGAGCAAATAGATATTGTTACTATCTTTTTTTATAGAAATATTAATAAAGAAATTTATATAGAATTGCTCTACAATTTTAAACAAAACAAAAAAATTTATTAATTTCGAAAAACTTTTTATAGATTTAAATAGTTATTTCTAATATAGTATAATATTTTTGCAATATTTTTTGAAAAATATTATTTTTGTTTGTTAAACTTCGATCTAAATATCTTTACTAATAACTTTATTATTATTGTTATTTATATAGACAATTTTTTAATTATTAATATTAATAGAAAGTTTATTAATACTATTAAAAGAATTTTTATTAATTTATTTAAAATAACTAATTTAAGTTTTGTTTAATTGTATTTAGAAATCGAAATTAAATACAATTTTGTACTTTAAATTCTCTATTTAAGTTAAAAAATATATTTGAAAAAAATACTAAAAAATTACAAAATATAAAAGTATAAATTAGTTGTTACTTTTATAGATATATTTAAAATATATATTATCGATTTAAACTATATTATAGATCTAAATTATTGTTATATCTATTAATCGACAATTAATTTTTTTATATCGATATTAATTAAAACAAAAATTAAAATATTTACTGTTTTAGTTTTAAATATATCTTTAATCTAGAAAGTACTACTATTAGTTAATTATTTAAATATTAATTAATTGTTATTTTTTTTATCTATAACATCGAATATATTAAGCAAATACAAATTGTTAAAAAAACTATTTAACTTTAAATATTGTTAAAAAAGTTGTAACTATTTTATTTATTTCTATTGTTATTATTTATATCTAGAATTTTTGTTGTTATTAAGATTTTTTTTTTAATATTTTTGATATTGTATCTAGTTGTTACTGTTATCTATTGCAACAATTAGAAAACTATAATATTTGCTAAAAATTTTGCGCAATATATTTGAACAAAATATATAAATATTTAAACTTAATTTGTTTGCAAAAAGATTGCAAATAATTAAATTAAATTAAATTATATTTTTATTAAAAAATAGATAATTAATAGACTAATTAAAGTTTTTTTTTGTAATATATTTAAAGTATTTTGACAAGCTCTTAAACTAACTTAATAACTAAATTATTTATAATCTCGAATATAGATATTAGATTTAGTTATTTGAACAATTTGTAACTAAATAGTTGCTATATTTATTGTTGTCGATTTTTGTACTATCTATTTAAATCTATATTTATTGTTCTTTTTGTTTTATTAATAAAATTATCGAGTACTATCGACAATATTTGTATAATTTTTTGTTAAAATTTTGTCTTTTATATATTTTTCAAATTTTAGAATATCTCGAACTTGTAAATATATATATATTTATATATAAATTGTTAACAAAGAACTTTTATATACTTTTTTAATTTTTGCTAAAAAAATACTTGAAATTTATTAATTTTAAAATAGATTTCAAACTTAATAAAATATAGAATATAATTTATATAAAAATAATTTTTAAATTTAAATTAGATAAAAGTATTAAAATATTGTAATTAATTTAATCTAGTATTAATACTATTTGATTCAATACTATTCGACTCGATATTATATAATCGATTCAAATAGCTTTAATTAATATATATAGATAAACAAAGTTCCAGCTTCTATATAGTAACTAAACGTTCTACTATCTATTATTTTGACAAACTTAATAACAATTAAATTGCTTAATAATTTAAAATATTTTAAATTGCAATAGTCGATAATAATTTTAATAAACTGCTCGACAGATATATTAATATATTCTAAATACTATTTTTTAAAAGCGCAAACCATAATTAGCAGTTTTTTAATATAGATCTTGTAATTGTACTTTGCAAACAATATAGTTTTAAATATATAGATTATCGAATAAAATAATTTATTCGAGCTCATCTATAAGAGTACAACAATAATTATAAAATAAAAAATATTGTTTTCAATTTAAATCTTTAGATTAAAATCAAAATAATATAGAATAGACTAATTGATAAAAACTTTTTTAAAACTTTTAAACGCAAGATCTTCGAAATTGTTAAATTATTATAAAAAACTGAAATTTTTGTTCTCGAACTTACTAAATGTTGACAAAAATTTAATTAGACTCAAATAGTTATAAATAAATTATTAATAAAAATTAACAAAGTCTAGAAAAATCTGTATATTGTATACACAAATAAAAACTTCTTATTTAAAAATATATTTAATTTTCTCGAGATTTATTCCAATTTCTTTAATAATAATAATTAGATCTAAATATTTAATTTATTTAACAAAAAAAATATACTTGTTAATATCTAGATAAAAATCTACGTTATAAAGTTTAACAAGAACTTTATTTATATAATTTTTATATTTTTTTTTGATATTACTATAGACTTAAATATTATTTATATAGATTATATAGAACTTGTTTAAATAGAAACTAAAAATCTTATTAATAAAAGACTAAAATATAGTTGAAATATTATACAATTCAAAAAATATTACAATATACTTAAACAAATTATAATAAATAATAAAAACTATTTTATATTTATTATCGAAATATATTTAAATTTTATTAAAGACAACAATAATATCGAACTTGCTATAATACTTAATTTTATATAAATGTTGCAAGATTTCTCAAATTACCAATAGAATATTACAATTCTTAATTGTTAAAGTATTAAAATTTCTATAATTTATATAAATATACAAATTTTTATTAGACTTCTTAATTATAAGAGTAAAAGCAATATACTATAAAATATTATTGCAAATTTATTTTTTATTTTTTATATTATTTAAATAGACTTTAATAATCTTTTCTTTTTAACAAAATATCTTGTAGACTTTTTTAGTTAAAAAAGTTGTTTTTGAAACAAAATTAATAATATAATTAATACTTCTATTAAGCGACAACTTGTTAACTTCTTGTAAATTAGAAAATTTAATTTATTGTCTAAATTTCGAGTATATCTGCTTTTTAAATTGTTTTGTATTTGAATTTTTTTATATAAATTTGATATAGAACTTGTTATAATTATTAAAAATAATAATTGCAATATTTATAATTATATTGCTATCTATAATGTAAACTAGATATCTGTTATTTTTCTTTAATTAATCTAGTATAATAAAGTACTCGAACAATATTACAACTATCTTATAGTCTTTTTTAATAGCAAACTTTAGAAATACAGAAATATTTGTTTAACAAATATTAACTTTATTAAGAAACTTTGAAAACAAATATTCTAATTGCTTATATTAATTGCTAAAAATCTCTAACAATTGTTAATTTAACAAACAGTACTCTATATAGTAATCGAAATTAAATTCGAGAAATTGTATATAATCTCTAATTTGTATATTATACTTTTTTATTTAAAATATATCAAAAATAATTGCAAATTGTTTTAGTTTAATTATTAAATACTATAAAATATTAATATATTTGCTAAGATTAATAATAACTTAAACAATATAAATAATATTAGAAACAAATTTGTTATTAACTAGATACAATTTAATAGAGTTTTAAAATAATATAGTAGAAAATTTATAAAATTTAACAAACTTTCTATTAATAAAAATTCTATTAAAAACTTCGATACTAATAAGCAATATTATTTTAATATAATATTTATATAAAAAACAAATAAACGTAATTTAAATAAATTTTAATATAAAAATCTAGTTGCTAATTATTAAATAACTTGTTGTTAATAGCGCTAAAACTAAGCTTAACATTAACAAACAAAACTCTATTATATAAGTTAAATATAATTTTAAATTTCTTTATTATTATTTTTATAAATATTAGTTTCTATTTCGAATTGCAATTTTTGTTAAAAATATCTAATTTTTTAACTTGCTAAAGTTATCTAAATTGTTATTTAAAATATTAGAGAAACTTTTTTCTCTAAATATTGTTAGCTTAAAATTGCTAATATTATAAATTTTGAATTTAACAAAAATTTTATTTTTAATCTTAGCTAATTTTTTTTTGCAAAAAATATTCTTATAATATAATCTATATTCTAATTTAAGATATTTTCGACAAAGATTTAGAAACTTGATTTTGTTTTTAAAAACTTAGAACTATATTTCTATATTTTATTCTTAGTTGCAAGTAGAAATATATATATTGAAACTATTGTTATTGCAAGTATCTATATTAATATATTTAAAGAGTTTCGAGATACTTAGACGCTCGTCTACAAGATTATATAGTTGATAGATATCAAATAGTTTGTCTCTAGATATTCAAAAAAGATAGTTGTCTTCTATCTATTCTTTTAGAAGCAATAAGCTATCGATTGAAGAGTCTCTATTTACTAGTAAGATATTTTTAAAAGATTTTAGTCGATTGATAAAAAACTATTATTTGATAGAGAATTTCTAGATAGCAAGTAAAAAGTCTTTAACAAACAATTAAAGATTAAGAAGAGAATTTCGATCTAAGTTTTCTCTTTATTATCTATTGTCTTTTCTTCTAGCTTGTTATATTAAAACGTATTTATATTTATTAATTTGTTGTTATTATTAAAACAAAGCAAGATCTCGATAAAAATAATAAAAAATATTGACAAGATATAATCTATCTTAGTTACAAGATTATTATCTATTAGTATTTTTTATATGTTGTTTTTCTTCTATAGTGCGAGTTTCTTTTCTAATTTTTTATTTTTTTCTTCTAGTTTTGCAATTTTTGCGTTTATCTTTTTTAGTTTTTTCTTTAACTTAAATCTATAATTGTTTCTTTGTTTTAATATTAAAAGTAAAGCAATAAAGATAGATTCTATTTTTGTATAAAACTATTGCAATATATTTTAAGAGTCTTTTGCAATCTATCTTAACAAGCATTAACAAATATATCAAGAAAACTAGAGAAGAAGATTGCAAAAAAGATATTGACAAAAAGAGTATTAACAAAGAGAGTATTAACAAAGAAGATATTGGCGAATAAGATATTGACGAAGAAAATATTAACGAATAGAATATTAACGAAGAAGATATTGACAAAGAAAGTATTGATAAAGAGAATATTCGAAATTAAGAGCAATATTAGACAAGCGTGCTCTAAGATAGAGATCGAAAAAAAGAGCAAATCAAGAGACAAGAAGAGCAAGCGTTTTGAAGATATTAATAGTAATAGTAGTAAAGAAGTAACAATAAGCAGTTCTTTAATTAAGAAGTAATCAACTATATTAAATAAGTAGAGATAAAAAAACTAGATAATTTGTAATATTAACAATTAAGTAAATAGCTACTAGCGTTAATATTGCTTTATTGTAGATTAACAATAATAAAAGACTAGCAATAGATCTCTTTAATAGACTATTTCTTATCTATTAGAATAACTTTTACAATTTTAAGTCTATTGTATTTTGCAATCTTATTTTTAATTTTTGTCTATTTTGATATTTAAATCTATTTTTAATATTTTTAAGATAATTGTTTGTAATTGTGTTGTAGTAATCTCGACAATTAACAAAAAGTCTTCTAAAAGATTTGTACAATTGTATAGATATTTACGAAAGTAAAAGAAAAGAAATCGAAGTAAAGATAATAACAACAAATATACTAACAAAATTACAACAATTTTAGAGTTTTGTATTAATAATTTCTAGTATATCTTCTCTAGTCTTAGAATTAAATATATTGTATTTAAATTTGTATTTACGTAAGTCTTTTATTGCAAAAAATATAAAGATTATTAACAATCTACTTTGTTAACAATAGAGAAACGCAAGAACTTAAAGTTATTTTAGATAAAATTAAATTAGACAATAATAGATAGTTTTGTTTCGATATTATTAATAAAGAATATATCGAACAATAAATATAAGTTTTTTAAGTAATTGTAAAAATATTAAATTTTAATTTCGATTTTGTCTATTTTTTGCAAGAGACTCTCTATTATTTAAATACAAATATTAAATATAGTTGCAAAATAAATTGCTTGTTAATAGCTACAATAGATAAGATTTTATTTATAATATATAAGAAGTCTTTAACAACTAATACACAACAAAGAGATATCTATATATAAGAAACTTACTAGCTAGCTTATAGACAAATACAAATATAAACAAAGAAGCAAAAGCAACAACTTGCTATTATAAATATTATATATCGAAATATTATAATTGTTTGCTAATAAAGTATTAACATTTTATTTATTTTTCTTGTATTTATTTTTTTTGTTGTTAATTTTTTTGTAGTATAAATTATTGTTAAAGATATTCTAATTTGTTATATTGTTCGATTGCAATTAATTATTGTTATATTGATTGTTATTAATTTTAAACAAAACTCTATTTTTATCTACAAAGAAATCGAAATTCTAATTAAGATTAATCTTCGAAGATTGTCTATATATTAAGAAAGACGTATTTTGTTTAAGATAGAAATCTATTGTTTAACTTTTAAAGTTAATTTTTAGATAAAAGACGTTGTAAATATTTAATAAAAGAGCTTGTATATACTTGCAAAACTATAAATTAAAGATATCTTTTATATAAAGTTTATTTAATTTTTAAAGAGTTATAATTTAAAGAAAAGTATTTGCAAACTATTGATTAGTTATAAAATTATAAAATACTAAAACAACTATTAATATTAACTTATTATAAATTAAAAAAATTGTAAAAAACTTTAACAAAAAGCTTAAAAAGCAATATCTATATTTAATAAATTGTATATTCTCTTTATTAATATTGTCGAAGTTAACTACTTTTAAGACAAAGTAGAACAATATTTTTAACTATTTATTGCAAAAGTTTTTTGCAAACTCTTTTTTAATATTTCTATAAATATTTAGACTAGCTTTATATCTATTAATATTTAATTTTGTATTTTTAATTTAGCAAATAAAAAAGACTTTAGCGTATTCTAGTATATCGATTTTTTATTCTTTAAAACACTTTTTAATTTTCTGTACTTTTGTTTTGAAAATAAAATAATTAAGTTTTATTTTAAAAAAGACTAATCAAATCAATTTCTTAAGAATTTTGTTAAATAGATAAGTTAGATAGTAACATCAAATTATTATTAACAATTTGTCGAAGATATTAACTTCGATTACAATAAGAACTTTTGTTGCAACTTTATAAGATTAATTATTAATAAACAATAAACAGCTATTAGATACTACTAACTTAAATAATAAAATTAATAATTAATTTTTAAATACAATCTTTTAGATAATCTTAGTAACTAATTGATTTGCACAATTTTAATTCTCTTAATAACTTTAATATTAAGATTGTTTAGATTTTTGCTATAAAATATTTTTGAACTCTACGAATTTCTAATTATATTGCAATTAAGTCTAAGATTCTCTAGATTTAAACTATAATTAACTTTAATTTGTTATTAATTTTTGCTAAAATTGATTTTGCAATATTAATATAATTAAGAATCTATTACTCTATACAAATTGTCGATTTATTTTAACTTGTTATTTTTGCTCTTTAAGCTCGAGATTTATTGTCTTGTTACTATATTGCGTTTTTATACTAATACTCTTATTAATAAATAGATTGCATTTAGAGTTTGCAAAAGATATAATTTGTTTTATAAATTTATTGTAAATTCTATTTCTATTGTTGTTGTTTGTTTTTCTTAGAATGTTTTTGTTATTGTTATTAATTAAGTTCTTTCGAGATTTTAAATGCAATTGCAAAAGAATTTCAAATATTAATACAAATTTTATCTTCTTTGTAGACTTTTTTAATATAGTCAATTTCTTCTTAATAATAGTTTTTGACAAAGACTTTGCAAATAGAGTTTTTGTTTTCTTTTTCTATAATTGCTTTTAGTATATGTACAAATTAATAAACAAATAATTCTTTTATTAATAGAGATTTGAACTTGATCGACAACGCAAATAATTCTTTCTCAAAATTGTTAAAATTTAGTATTAATTTTTTTTGTTGTTAGTTGCAAGCAAAGAACGTGCTATTAAGAGAATTGCAAAAAGAGTTTTTTATTATAGTGTAAAGTTAATAAGATATAGAGTTAAACTTGTTAATAATAGTATCAATTTGCAAATAAAAATTAGATAGTCGTTTAATAGTAAATAATTTATTTGCAACAATTTTAGAATGCTCTTAACTCTAAGATATTGCTAGTTTAAAAATATTTTTTTGACTTCTTGCTATTACTATAATTAACAAAAAGATATTTAGAAAAAAGATAAGACAAAGAGTTTTTAAGAAAGAGTAAAGTACTTGCAAAGCTAAAACACTAATATATTTTAAGTAAACTATTGTTAAAAGAGCAAGAGCAAAGAATGAAATTATTTGTAGCTATTTATATATTAATATTAATATTATACTATATATATTGTAATTGCAATTGTTAAGATATAATATTTATTTTGCAAGCAAAATATTTGTAGATTAATTTGTAGAAGTAAGAGTAATAGTTATATTAAGTTATTAATTTTTTATTTAATAAATCTATTATTTATTATGTTGTCGATCGCGTCGAGTAGTAAATGTACGTAATAACTATTTATGTTCTCTTATATTTTAATATTTTCTACTTTATCTCTACTATTTGTTTTCTTAGCTATTTACTATTTATTTTTGCAATTATAGTTTTCTCAATATACAAATCTTCTAATATCTAATAGCAATTATAAGACTATTCTGATCTATTAATTTGTTAAAGATATTATTATTACTAATTGTCAAAAAAAAATGTGTCGAAAATAGAACTACTAATTTGTTAAGTTTATTTATTTTCTATTATTACTTTATATATAACTCTAAATATTATATTATTTTTTGTTTTTACTTTTGTAGAATTATCTATTTTACTTTTTATTTTTTTGAATTAAGAAATATTGATTGCAAAAAATTATATTAAAATATTGCAACAAACTCTTGTTAAAGACTTTAACAACAAACTATTGTTGTAGATTTTTGCAATAATTTTTAATATAGAACTTATATTAATTCTTTTAAAAATTTATCTATTAATATATTTTATTGTTTGAGTTATTTTCTTAAATTTATACAATTAACAATATTTTTTTATACTTAAATTTTTTAAATTAAATTTTTAGCAATCAATTGTTGCAATTTCAAATTCTATAAGTTGTTTCGATATAATTAGTAAAAAACTAAAATAATAAAATATAGATACTTTTGTTACAATTTTGGACTTTAAGAATATAAAGAAAATAAAAAATTAAATAAAGTTTAATTGTTTTTAATTAATATTTAAATAATATATAAAAAAGTATATCTAACTTTAACAAACAATAGCTAGAGCTATATATAGAATAAAAATAAAAAATATATATTTAACAATTGTAAAAAAGTGTCTACTTACAAACAAAAATAATAATAATAATAAATATTTTATATTAGAATTTAAACACAATACTTTAGATTAAAATATTATTAACTAACAAATATTATTATTGTACAAGATTTTAATTACAAACACAAAAAGTTACAAAAATTTATTCTATAACAAAAAATTGTTCGAAAAATTGTTGTATTTTTGTATCTAAAATCTAATAAAAATAACAAAAATTATAAAAGTTTTGTCAAGAAAAAAAAATAAGAAAAAATAAAGAAAAAAAGTTCTTTGCAAGTAAATCGATCTTAAAAATTATTAATTTTTTGTATTTAATAAAACAATTTATCGATTTAGTATTAATTTTTTCTAAACAATTTGTTAAAGACTTTGCAACAATATTGTTCTATAAAACTCTTTTGTAGTTTTTTCTATTTAGTTAGATTATTTAGTAGTTAGTTAATCTATTAAAAATATAGAAAACAAACAACTTTATTAATTTTACTAATAAGACTTTACTATCGATTTTTCTTTCGACAACTAAGATTGAATCTATAATTAATTTTAAGAAAAACAATATTTGTAATTACAATCTCTTTATACAAAAACAATATTTAAAAATTCTTTAAAACAAAGATATAAAGATTGTTATTTACAAACAAAAGAATAATAGAAAAAATATATTAATTGTTGAAGATCTAGATAATGTCGAAAAAAAAACAATGTTTAAAGATATATATTAAATAACTTGTAAGAAATATATTATAATTTGTTTTTAAATATTCTATATTTGCGTCAAATATATTTTTTGACAACTTTATATATATAATAAAATTACGCAATTTAAAGACTTTTTCAATTTTAAGACAATTAACTATATAGTAGATCTTAATAGATTTTTTAAGATTAAATCTAAATTTTGAAAATCTTAACTAATTTAAAATATTAATATATTTGCAATTATATATATTTAAGATTTAAAAGAATTAATTTGTTAGTACAAAGAGACATAGAGTTTTCTAAACAATTTAGTTTATTAATAAAAGAATATTGTTGCAATTTGCAATAGACTCGAAATAGAATAGAATAATTCGAAAACTATTTCGCAAATTGTAGAGATAGCTATTAGTATAACTATAACTTTATAGCAATTAATAAATATTAAAACTATTCTAGATTTTAAATTTTTTTTAATATTTGTAAATATCTGTTTGTTAATAGTATTAATTTAGACAAAATCTAAACTATTATTATTTATTAATTTTAGATATATTGTATATTAGTCTATTGCAAAAGAATTTAAATTATATTAGTTTAAATATTAATAGTTAAAGTTTTTGCAAGCAACTCTAGCTATAAATAATTGCTAATATTTCTTTTAGCAAATTCTAAATAAAGAAGCACTTGCTATTAAAAAACAAAAAATAGTTAAATCTATATTTGTTTTTATTTTGTCTATATTAACAAATTAATAAATAAACAAGATTAAACAAATTGTTTTAAAACAATTTTGTATTTGCTTATATTATAGAGATAATTAAAAAAATCGAAAATTAATTGCAAATATTAAGAGTATATTCGATACTCTTAATATAAAATATTCTATTTTTAATAATATAAAGCAAAATGCTCGTACTATTGTTGTTTTTTTGTATTATATTTTTGCAAATTAAAATAATTTAAAAGTACAAAAAATTTAAAAACGCAACTTATATTATATATTAGAGCAAAACACAAAGAAATTTAAGTTCGAATTAAATTATTAATAGCTTAAAGCTATTTCTAAATATTTTGAATTGCTAGTAGTAGATAAATATTATTTTTTAAAAAGTACAAATTCGAATTTGTCTATTGCTGCTTGTTAAATTGTATTTCTCGAATTTTTAAAAACAAGTACAATATTACTTAACAACTCAAATAACAATTGTAAGAAATATATATTTTTAATTAAGTTATACGCTATTAATAGCTAATAACAATTGCAAATATTAACAGCTATAAAAGTTAATAACAACATAAATCTATATATGTTATTTGAGAATTATTCTATAATTAATTTACAACTAATTTTAAAAATTGCAAAAGAATTTCTATTTTAATTAAATATAAATAGAATCGATTAAAAAATAAAATTAAATATAATTTTTAAAAAAACTATAATTTAAAGAATTAACAAATTACAAATATTATTTTGCATAAACGCAAAGATAGAAAACTCGATATTAGAATTTAAAACAATTACTATTAATTGCAATTATACAATTAACAAAAAGATAAATTACAAAAAGATAAAAAACAATTTTTTCAAAAATTTAATAAAAAACAATAATAATTTTAAAAATTTAAAAATTTTAAAAATTAAATACAATCTTAAAGTTTATCAAAAGCTACAATTACTATTGTTTTTTACAAATTTAATTTAGTTTAACAAGATTTACAATTTTAAAGCAAAAAATATAAAAAGAATATTCGAAAACAAAGATATCTATTTTAATTAACTACAAACTCTATATTTCGAAATCGATATAAATCTTAATCAAATTTATTTAAACAATTTAATTAATATTCTAAATTTAATACTCGATAAAGTATTAAAGTTTTGTGCTTAAATAAAAAATTTAAAAAATTTAATTATATAAATTAATTTCTATCTACAAAAGATTTTAAGATTGTATTGTTTATTAAATAATAAAATTATTTGCAAACAAGATATAGAAGATTGTCGAACTAGCTAAAAATATTAACAAATACTAATATTTTAACAAATAATTTGCAATTACAAAAAGACTCTAATATTTTGTTAAATATCGATTTTTTTTACTATATATAGTAATAATTTTTCGACTATTAAGAATCAAAGTAACTACTTTAATATTATAGCAGAATTTGCTAGAACAAAATAAGATTATAAAAAATTTTAATAAAAAAAATAAACTTATAACTTTAATATCTATTTACAATATTGTTGCAATAGAATTTAACTTCTATTTAAAATACTAATATTTGTACGCTCTAAAAATCTTCTATTTTTAAAAAATACAAATACAAACTATTAAGAGATCTAAATAATTTAATAATTTTTTTAATTATATTTAATTTTACAAGTATTTTGTTTCGAATAATTTTAACTCAAAAGTTGTTGTTAGAAATTTTAAAAAAACAATTCTTTAAACAATAACTAAAATTAATCGAAAAATCTTTTATAAAAAAGAATTTAACAAAACAACAATTAACGTTAAACAATAAATAATAAATAATAAAAGAAAAGACTCTAATTCTATAAAAAAATTGACAAAAACAAAATATATCTTGTTATTTTATAATTTAATATAAGAGATTTTGTTTTTAAATTAAAGCAAGACAATTAATATCTAAAATAAATATATCTATTTGCAAAAGTCTTTTATTTGCTAATTAAAAATATATAGTATTTTTAACAAATTCCTTCTTACTACTGTTTTTGCAAAAGTCTATAACAATTTTTTGCAATTTGCAATTTTCGACAAGTAGTTTGATACAAGTCTTTAGATAGATTTGCAATCTTATTTTACTTTTTTTTTTAATATTATAGTTTTCTTCAATATTACAAGTTTTTAGTATTATCGATTTTCAATATTATCGATTTCTATTACTATCGATCTCTATTTTTATTAACTCTATATTACTATCGATTCTATTACTCTTTTTCTATATTTTTTTTTTATTTGTTATTTCTCTAATTTATTTGTTTCTTTTTGCAAAATATTCTAATATTTTTTCGAAAAGTAAGATTAACAAGATCTATAAAAGACTGTTTTGTAACTAGTATTATTTAGATAGCTAATTATATTACTTATTAGATTAGATATATTGTTAATATAAATAATAGAACTAATATTAGTAAACTTAATTGCTTCTGTTATTTGCAAATAGCAATTATATTTGTTAGAAGTAATTTTTTATTAAATATTGTATTATTATCTATATATTTTTTTGCAATATTTTGTCGATTGCAAAACTCAAATTTATTAAGTATAATTATATAGATTGTCGACAATTTAAATATTAACAATAACAATTATATATTTAATATATATTTATCGAAGTTTTTATCTTAAGCTATTTATACTCTATTGTATATACTATTATTGTTAAAGACTTTAATTCAATACTTTAATCTAATAAAATTAATAAAAGTTTATATTTAATTAAAATCGAATTGTTGCAACAATTTCTTAAAGAGCAAATTTTAATTGCAAAAGACTATAGCAACAATAGCAACTTAAATAAAAATATAAAAGTCTATAGCAAATTAGATAAAAATAGAAGAGTTTATAATACAAATAAAAATATATAGAAAGTATATAGCAATTCTATTAAAAAGATCTTTAGCTCTTATATTATAACTTTTGTCGATTTAATTAATTTTTTCGTTAAAGATTTATAGTTCAATTTGTTTGATTAAATTGTATTCGAAGAGAAAAAGAGCAAGTTAAACGTCAAAAATATCGACAAAAAAATAAAAAATAAAAAATAAAAAGAATACAAATCTCTATATTGTAAATTTTCTATTCTATTAGAACTAAAATTAAAGATAGAAATAATTCAACTCTAAATACAATATTTTACAAAATTCTTAATCTCTTATTTTACAAGATTTTCTTAAGAATTTAAATATAAATAATAGCAAAAATAGTTTATTCGACTTTTTTTTCTTCTTCTTATTTTTCTCTTTTATTTAGTTTTTTTCTCTTTTAGAAATATTTTTTACTTTTAATAATCTATTTATTCTATATTAATTATTATTGTTAATATTTTTATTCGAAATAATATATTAAGAATATAGCAAAAATATATTGTTATCGCTTTTGCATATAGTTTTAGAACTATAATTTAAAAAATTCGAAGACTCAAAAACTAATTATATTAGATTATAAGAAATTCTACAATTAACAAAGTTTTCTACAAATTTCTATATCGAAAAAAATAAATAAATATTAGAGCAATTAATAGACAATAAAACAAAAATTATACAAAGTCTTCTATTAAAGCTTAATACTCTTAAAAGATAGATTTGTTATTATATATTTTTATTAACTTTATATTGTAAAACTCTATATATTGTTATTAAAAAGCAATTATCTCTAGCAATTAAATATAAGAACATTATATAATTTTAACAAATTAAGCGTCTATTCTAGCAATATTAATACAAATTAATCGAGCTTATTTGTATTATACTATTAACAAGCAAATTAAAAAATAAAATACACTTTAAACTCGCAAAAATTGTAAAGAAATCTACAAAACTATAGTATTCTTTTATATAAAATTTATTAATTTAAACAATTTTAAACTATCTTTATTATATATACTATAATAAGTTTGTTATATTTAACAATATTTTTTGTATTTAATACTTTAAAGTTATTAAACATTTATATACAATCAATTAAGTAATTTTTATTAACAAAAACAAACAAAGAAATACCATTATATCGAACAAAATTATTCTAATTTTATAGACAATATTGTTCAATATTTATTTAATATTAAAATTCTATAATTTAATATTTAAGAATAAGTATAAATTCTTTCTCGAGAAAAGTACTAAGCTTAAAGTAAGTTTTATTGTTTTCAATATATATTTTCTTATTTATCTTAATCGAAAATACAACAACAAACAAAATATCAAAAAAATATATTTTAATAATCGACAATATATTTGAAAAGTTTTGAATATTAAAGATTACAATATTAGATTTCTTTGTTAATTGTATTAAATATGCAAAAAACTTAAGATAAAGTATTTTAATCAAAAGCAACTTGCAAAAGTTTTCGACAATTCTTATATTTTTTTTTTCTATTTTCTCTTTATTGACAATTTTAATATCTATCGAAATATATATTGTATTTTAAAAGTATTTTATCTTATTTTAGCATATCTTTTTTACAAGAAAAGAAAAAAGTTAACTAATATTTTTATTTTAATTCTAAATTCTTATAGAGTAACTCTTTACAATATAATTGAAGCTTTTTGCAAATTAATTAAGAAACTAAATACAAGTATTAAGATAAAAATTAACAATAAACACAAAATTGTATATATCTTTATTATAATATTTCTAAACAATATATTGCAACAAACTAACAACAACAAATTCTTTTAATACAATACAAATATAGAATATTGTACTTATTTCTATCTCAAAAATTAAAGAGACAATTTGCAATTCAATATTGTAAATAAAAGAAAATATTATTAAACAACTAAAAAAGATTATAAAAATACTTAGAATCTTTTTTTTTAAAAATAAAACAATATTTGTATAATCTATCAATATAAAGATACAACAATCTTTAATTACTTCTCTAATATCAACATTAAATATTATTATATTTAGAGCGTATAATATGTCTTACTCTAAATAGAGAGAACTTAACAAAATTTTGCAAAACTTTCTTTTAATTGCTATACTAAACAAAAAAGACGCAATAATCTATTTAAAAATCTTTTAATCTTTTTTTTTTAGAATAATTTTGTATTTAAAGTTTAAACTTCTATATCTACTTTTAATTACTATTAGAAGTCAATTATACAAGCATTTTTATTTCTTTTATTTTGCAAAAATATACTACTATTAGCTAATTTTAATTTCTCTACTTAGAGTATACAAAAAAAGTATTTAATACTTTAACAATAAATCTAACAAGTATTAAAGCAATTGTAAAAGTTTTTGAAATTGTTGCTTTTACAAATATCTTAATAAGTAACTAGCAAGATATCTATTATAACAAAGTTTATCAAACTATATTAAAAAGAAGACAAACTTACAAAAATTTAATTGTTTATACTGTATACAATAAAAATTGCAAAATACTTTAACGCACAAGAGACAAAAATAAAGATAAAAATAGAGACAAAGACAAAGACAAAGACAATTGCAATTGCAAATACAAAAACAAAAACAAAAACAAAAACGAAAACAAATGCAAAGTTAATAATAGAAGCAAGAAATATAATAGAAATGCATAATAAAAATAAGAGAATAGACAAAATAAACAAAGAAAATATCAAAAAAACTATATTTGTAAAGCTTTTCGCGATCAATAAGTTAAATAAGAAAAATATAAAACTTAAGATCTTAGATTATTACAAAGAGATTTCTAAAAAAAAAAGACAAAAACAAATATTTTTGATTAACAAATATTAGAAGTTGCTAATTCTTTTTAATATTTATATTGATCTTTATCTTAGTAATATAGGAAAGAAATACGCAATTGTTATAAATCTTAACGTACTATCTAACAAAATAAAACATATATAAGTATATTGTTAATTAATAGCTCTTACTAATATTCTTTAAATCAAAAATTTTAAGACAATAGCAAATTATACAACGTTGTCTAATTTTATAGATTATCTTTTCTTTAAAAATATAATAATACAATCAATCAAATTAAGACTAATTGACGTGTAAAATTATTGTTATTTAAAGCTAATAAAAGTACTTAAGTTAATAAATATCTATTGTTTTTCTTTTGTGCAAAGCTTTCTATCTATAAAGAAACAAATTATTCAAAATAACAACAACAACGTTTATATAATAATAGAAGATTATTAGCATTTAAAAGCGCAAATTTTTAACAAAAACTATTAATTATGTAACAAGCTATTAATCTATCGAAATATAAATCTTAGAAAACTTTTTTAGTAACATCTCTTTCTATAGCAATTACTAAATGCTTATTAGAAATATTTTAATAGACAAATTGTAAATTTGAAACAAAAATTAGTTAAATAATATTTTAGACTAACTTTTACTAATTAGTAAATCGATCTTCAATAGTTAAAGACTTTAAGTTCTCTTATATTTATAAACACAATTGTTGTTATATCTACAATATAGAAGACTTTATAATATTTAGTTAATTAAAAGCGAGACTTGTGCAATACTTTTTACATAAGTATCGAGACAAACACTATAAATTTTTGATAGTTAATATTTTAGGAAAATACTTTATTAGACAATTACGAATATCTCTCGATAATTCTATTTTAGATCTTCTTGTATATAATTATATCTTTAAACAATATATCTATTCTATAATCTCTATATTGCGAGAACAAATATATCTTATAAACGTGTCCAACAAACTAAATTAACAAACAAAACAAAAAAACTTAATATCTTTTGCATTGCACATAGAAGATAGATTATTTATAGAAGAATTATTAAACAACATTTGCAAAAGACTATAAAATATAAAAGATACTATAGATTATTTGCAAAAGATTTCGAGAAATTGAAACATCTACTTATATATACGAACGCTATAAAAAATTGAAATATCTGTACTTGCATCTATTGAATAGTGTCAAACATAATATAGTACTAGTATTAATAGAAGATCTCTGCAAGAGACTTGTAATAGACGTCGAATAGTCGATATTTATAGCAGAGTTATTTCAATTATAATATATAAATCGCGCATAAAAATCTAACTTTCAAATAGAAGATATCTATCAAATAGAAAATCAAAATAGATATCTACTTGCTCTCTAATTAATATCTCGCAAATAGATTGCTATTTTAAATATCTATTAACAAATAGTTTATTTAAAGACAATTTGCTTTCTATCTTATATCTAGCTTCTTACTAACTAATAGAAATTTTCTATTTGTCTAGTAGATAGAAAATAGATCGCAACTATTTATTTTGCAAAAAATATCTATCTTCTAAATATAAGCTAGATATCTTATATCTATATTCTAGATAGTTGCTTTCTATAGAATAGCTAGCTAATATCTATCTTCTAACTATTGACTATCTAACTATATAGGTTGGTCTCTAAGTATTAATACAATTATTACACTTGCTAATACTATTAATAGCTTATATATAGATAGCAATTTAAATATCTATCGAACAAAAATTTTCTATCTGTTAAAATTTTAAATCAATTTTATAAATTAGTCTAATAAATTAATTTAAATTAATATAGTTTGTTAAAATAATATAGTAACTTTAAAATCTATAGTTTAAACTTTTGTTAAATTAATATATTCTATCGATTTCTAATATAGAAATTTTAGCTATTGTAGATATAAAACAATTAATATATTAATTAAAGATTTTGATATTTTTAATAGCAAATTTTAACAATATAATTTTAACAAAGTTATATTGTTTTTTGTCTAAATTGTTCTATTAAATATTTAGATCTTTAAATAAATTATCTATTATTAGATAAAAATTAACAAATCTATCGAGCAAACAATTTTTTTTTTATAAAATTATTGTTAATAATCTTAATAATAGTAAAACTAAGTTTAGTTTTCTTAAAAACAAAACGTCAAAAAGTATTGCTAAACTTAAAAATTAGTATAGTAACTTATTATTTAAACTTTTCGAAATTCTCAATAAAGATAAAAAGATCTGAAAAATATCTATTGTTTTCTATATTTTATAATTTCGATTTAAAATTATAAATAAGATAAATATTATTAAGTCGACTTTTTGCTTATAAGTTAGATCTATAAGAATAGTTATATTTATTATTGTTATTAAAATTGTAAATAATATAAATAGACTCGATAGATACAATTTTTTTAGTTCAAAAGAAAAAAAGGTCTTATTTTAGTTAATATACAATAGTTTTAAACAAATTATATTAAGCTAATACATTATTGTATTTATATCAAAGATAATATATTGTTTTGTTTCGAGTACTTACTATTAATTCTGTTTAATTTAATTATATTTTTAAAAAATCAATTTAAATTTTTAGATTACAAATATAGTTGGGATTAATTTTCCAGGTTACAGCTTATCCCAAGTGTAGATTTCTTATCCAAGACAAGCTTATTCCAGATAGAAATTTCTATTCGGAATAAGTTCTATCTATACTTAGCTTATACTTAGTATAATTATATTGAATTATAGAAATTAATATTTATTTTTGCTTGCAATCGAGATACAAGCTTAATATATATATAATTTATATAAAATATAAACTTTTTTATTTAGTATTAACTAAAAATTAACTCTTAAAGTTTTGTTTCTTTCTAATATATATTAGACATAAATTTAATTCTCTATATCTATAATATTTTTAAAATTGTATAAAATCTATAACGCGCAATTAATTAAGTTTAAAAACAAGATTTATATACTACAAAATTAAATTTTGTTATAGTATAAATTACTTTTAGATATAGTATAAATTCGATATAATTTTATATTTGCGCAATTTAATTAATTATATATATTATATTCAAATTTAGTCTATATTTAATTCAAATTTTAATAGCAATATATTTTTCGATAATATTATCAATTTTTTGTTTTCGAAGTTTCTATATTTTCTAATAAGAAGAATTCTCTTATATCTAAGAATTTTGCAAATTAAGATTAACAAGCAATTTTGCAATAAACAAATAAAATTAAGATTTATTCTATATTTACTATATACTAGATATTTGTTAAACACTTAAGCAAACTTCGAATTTTAACAATATTAATACTATTAAGTCGAATATAATATTAAGTAATTAAAATATTAACAAAAATACTTCTATAAATAATTAAAAAAATTAAAATATATTAAACAATTAAGATTTTAATAGTTTTAACAAATTATTGTTTATAGATTTTAAAAAGATAGATTTTTTTTTATACTTTATATCTATTATATATTAAACTAATATTTATTATATATAGAGCTTTATTAATATTAATAAAATTGCAATTACTTTTAAACAATACAATTAAATAATTATATTAAAAATACAAAATTATTACAATATTTTAGTATATTTATATATATATTTAAAGAGAATTCTTTATTTTGTATATAGAAAAGATATAATATTAGTCGAAATTTTAATTAATATATCTATTAGAGCATTAATTAACAAATATATATTTAATATATATTTAATCTAAGTAAGATATAATTTTAATTTATATTAAGACTAGATTTAATTCTCTATTATTAAAATTAATTTTAAAATTACTTAAATTGTTTTTTTATTTTTAGAAATAAAAAAAAAGACAAAATAAACAAAATTTAATATTAAAACTTTAAATATTTTAAAATTAAGTATTGCAAATATATATATTTAAATATACTATATATATATTTAGTATACAATAGAATTAAATTTAAAAATATTAAAAATTTTCGACAATATTTTATTTAATTAATATATACAATAAATATTAATATACAATTAAAATATTATATAGAAATCTAATATTATAGATTTTTTAAAAAATAACAAAATTAATATATATATTATATATATTTCGAATCTATAACTTATATATACAAAAATAAAGAGTCTACTATATAAAAAATTTATAAGATAAACTCTTATTTTATCTATATTGTTTGTAAACTAATTTTATAAATTTATTAAATTAAATACTCTTTATTTTTTGATACAAAATTATAGTATACAAATCGAATTATTAACGCAAACTCAATATATATTAATATTAACTATTTTTGCGTCTTAATAGACTACAAATTATAACAATATACAAAAAACTATATTTTTATTAAATATTTAATTTTTAGAAATTTTATTTGTAATTAATTCTATTCTAATATAAGTTTAGTATATATTAAATATATATAAAATTTAATTATTTTTAGAAAAATAACAAAATTAAGATTAGTATATATAATATATAATTAAATATCTATATTTCTATTAATTAAAAACAATTTCTATTTTTTATATTAATTGTACGCAAAAATTATACTTATTATTTATTATATTTTATTAAAATATTTTAAGAAGTTGTTAACAATATAATTGTAATAATTAAATAACAAGATTTATTGTTTTTAATAACGCATAAACTAAGTTTATATCTAGTATATATATTGTTTGCGCTAAATATTTTGCAAAACGTTTTGCTATCTTTGTTATTGTATTTGATTTATACGCAAAATATAGCAAGATTGCTTTGCGTTATATATACAATAGTCTTAATATAAAAGATTATATAGCAATATTAATTTGCAAACAAAAATTTAAGAAGTTTTCTATTAGAATAGTTTTAAAAAATTAGTTTATACTTATTTTGTTTAAATATTGTATAAATCTAACTTATAATTTATAGAAGTTAAACAAGAATTTGCTTTTAATTAATTGCGTTTTTTAAAAAAGTAATAGATTAAAAGTATTATCTATTTTAATAGAAATTTTTAACAATATATTGTTGTATATTATATTTATACTTAGATTAAAATCTTTATAAATTAATTATATTTTAAAATAGATTTTGTATTTAAATAGATTTAAAACAAAACAAATCTATATAATATCTTGAATTAAAACAAGAATTATTATTATAAGTTTAATATATATACAATATATATTAAATATATACTTGAATTGCAATAGAAATTAATATCTACTACTATGTATAAATTAATATAAAAATTATCGAAAATTATTATATAATATTTATTAAAATATTAAAAGTATTAAAAGAAATTGTCTATTAAATTTTTTAAATTTTTTATATCAATTGTAAAAACAAAGAATTGCAAATTTTTATAATAAATATAAACAAAAAATAAGTTTAAAATATACTTAATATATACTAGAATTATATAGATATTACTAATATTTTATTTAAAATTTAAAAAATATTTTTACAATTTTAATAGTTTTCGAAAGTAATTTAAATATTTTAAGTATATACTAATTTTTTGTCGAATATATTTTAAATATAATTTTCGAAAATATTATTTTAGTTATTTAACAACTTATCTTATTAATTAATTTTAAAAAATCGAGACTATTAATAAACTACTATAGTATATAAATAATATAAATATATTATATTTTAAATTTCAAATATAAATTAAATATTAAAAGACAAAATAAATTCTTGTTAAACTATATAAAGAAAAATTAAAGATTTTTTTATATTAATAGACGCTAGTTTGCAATTATATTAATATAAAAAAAAGCAATTACTTTTAAAACAATAAATTTGCAAAACAAAAACTATTATTATTTGTTTCTATATTTAGATAGAACTTATATTTATTTTAAACTATATTTATATTAATTATATATTAGAATAAAAAATATACTATTAAAATATTTGGAGAAAAAAAATTTAAAATAGAAAAAAATATTCTATTTATTTAATACAATTGTAGTAAATTCAATTATATTGTTGTTTAACTAGTTAAAAAAGATATATACAATTAGTTTATATTTAATTTAACTTAGTAATTAATTAAATTATAAATAAAAAAGATCGAAGAATTGCAAAGTATTATTAATAATATCTATATTTTTCTTTTAATTTAGAAAATTCTTATATAATATTCTTTTTTAATAAACTTAATTCTAAACATAAATTTAACACAAATATAGTATCTAAATTTAATAGCAAGATTTTTTATATATTTTAAAGTTGCAATTGAAGAACTATTTATTTGATAAAAAATTAATATTAAATATTAATTCGACATATATTAAATAAAATTTTTAAAATATTTTCTTTAATATAACAATATATAGAAATATTATTTAGAAAAGATAGATATTAAGTATTGACTTAATATATATTAGATAAAGATTTTAAAATATCTTCTTTAATACAACAATATGCAGAAATATTATTTAGAAAAGATAGATATCAAATATCGACTTAGTATATTTTTAATAAAAGTTCTAAAATATCTTGTCTAATACAACAATATACAAAGATATTATCTAAAAAAGATAGATACTAAATATTAATTTAGTATTTATTAAATAAAGATTCTAAAACGTTCTTTTTAATACAACAATATATAGAAATACTATTAGACTAATCGTTCGGGTCGGTTTTTCCCCGAAATCTATAACCCGACCCGAAAGTTATATCTAATTAGGTCAAGTTTTAACCTAATATAGTTAGTATTTTCATAATTTATGCAATTCGGTTCCAACTATTAGAATCGAACGATTAGTCTAAATACTATTTAAAAAAGATAAATATTAAATATTAACTTAATATATAATGTTATCTAGCTCGAATAAATATAAATTAGACTCGAACTTTATAAACAATATATTAAAATCGACCAAAAAATATATAGCAATATTATTAAAATATTAAATTAAAAATTAAATACAAGAACAATATATACAATATATATATTAAGAATATAACAAATTTCTACAAGAAAAAAAGAAAAAACTAACAAAAAAAGTTGTTAGATTAAAAAAATTTAATATTACTAGTAATACAAAGTATATTTTAAATATAATTTTATTACAAGCAAATTAACAATATCTATTAAGCAATTAAGACAATAGCAAAGATAAACTAGCTTATAAATTTATATTTATATTTTACAAATATTATATAATATTAATAGTTTAAGAGCTTTTGTTTAAATTCGAAAGACTATATATAGATTTAATTTATATCGAGTTTATATTAAGTATTAAATTAAAAGAAAATTTATTATTTTATTAAAAAAATCGAAATTAAAAAGAAACAATCGAAAACAAAATTATGTACAAAATATTTATATTATTTGTAAAAATAACAAATACAATAATACAACAAGCTATTATAATTGCTTATTTAACTTTATTTTATAAAAACTAGTATTTAAAATAGAAAAAATAAATACAAAATTAAAATAATAAATAGAATAAATATATAACAAGTATAGATAAAATATAGACTTAAAATATATTTAAATATAGTTAAAAGAGAAATCTTAATTTAGAATTAAAGAAAATATAAAAAAAATTTATATTAGATATAGATTGTATTTTATTTTAAATTAATTTGTAAAAAAAAAAATTCTATTAAAGTATAATTGTTGCAACAATTACGCAAAAGCAAAATATATAATAAATATCAATTTATTTTGTTAAATTGAAATCGAAAAAACAAATATCTAATTATCTATATTATATATATGTTACGCTAATACTTTCTGCGAAGATATTAGAGTAAGTTGTGCTATCGAAAAGATTTGTAGATATCTTTAAACAATATAAGCAATTATTTGATAACAAAAGTTGCAACTATAGACAATTTATATATTTAATAAATTTTAGAGATTCGATAAATTAAAGTAACAATAAATAAAAATCTATAATAAGTTGAACACAATCTATAAGAGAGTTGTATTCTAGTTTCTATATACTAAAAAAATATTAATTGTTTATTTTGTTTGTTTATCGAACAATACAAATATAATTGCTCGCAATATTTGTTTGTCAAATATAGCAAATATTATACTTAAATTGCTCGCTTCTTAAGTATAACAAATATAATAGCAAATTTGTTCAAAAACATAGAATCTAAATTACTAATATAGCTTTAATAAGCTCGTAATACTATCTCTGTTTTTAAAAGTTTTCGTCTCGAAACTCAATATCTTCTTATTATATTTTCAAAAAAAATTAATATTAGAAATTTCTTTTTTCGAAAGAAAAATTTTCTCGATACTCTAAATTCGATATTTCTAGCAATATATTCTTGTTGTAACTATACAATATTTAATAAGATCTATTGCGTAAATAATAATTTTAAAAAATATATAAAATATATACAATCTAGTTGTAATTGTAATTTGACAATTTCTTTTGTATTAATTAAACAAATCTATAAAGAGCAAATACGTTTAAAAAAAGAAATACGTAATACGCGTGCAAAGCTAAATCGACTAAAAAAACAACTAGATTTTCTAAAAAATAAAAAAAATAAAAAAATTATAATAGAATAAAAGAATATTGACAATCTAAAGATAAATAAAATATATTTTGTTAAATTTGTTACAAAAACTCTTGAGTTGTTGTTTAATATATTGTTCGAACAATTCTAATTTTCGATTAATTAAAATTAAAATGTTGTTTTTATATCTTATTTTAATAAAATTTCTTTAAAAGATTTTAACAACAATTAAATTTTTTTTTTATTTTTACGTATTTTTTGAGATAAAGTATTCTTTCTATTTAATAAGATATTTTTAATTTTTTTGTTATATAATTTTCTTAATCTCGAACTAATTCTCTTTTTATAAATAGAAATAAAATATATTCTATAAAAACGTAGTTAAATCTATTGATTTTAACAATAAAATATAAAATACTAGAAATATTATAACATTCTTAAATAAATCGAGTTTATAATTAATTAATTTTTTAGTTTTTTTAACAAAAAACAATTCAACTTTAATATAATTTAATTTCTTGCTTAACTTTCTTATTTTAAGATTTTTTATAAAAAGATATATTTTATTTCATTTTTTTAATTAAAATATTGTTTTTTGTTTTCTATTTTAATACTTAATCGATTTTTTTTGTATTTTTAAGATATTGTTGTATATCTTTTTTAATATTGCTACTCTTTTAATAGCTAATTGCGCAAACAAATGCGTACGCTCTCTTTCGAAAAAATTAAATTTCTTGTTATAATTAACAAAAAATAAAGTTATCTTAATAATATTCGAAATCTTTGCATTAAATATTAGTTGTATTATAGATAAAAATAATATTTAATTGTTATAAATATTGTTAATATAGTATTTCAAATATTGTTTAAAACTTTAATTTGTTCTTTTTGTCTAATTATTTGTAATTAAATAGTAGACAATAGATATTTAAAATCTTGTATCTAATATTAAAAAAAACATCTTTTAATAGTTAGATATAAAGAGCTTGTCTCTATTACTAGTTAATCTTTTAGATATATTGTAATATTATATAAGTTAATTTAATATAATATATTCTAGTTGTTTTGCAATAAACTTCTCTTTGTATACAATAATATATAAGTACTTAATAAGTTTATCAACTATTATTAATATTAAATTGTATTTATTTTTAGTTGCTAGATTTGTCGACTTAAATAACTTAATAATAAAATTTATTGTAATTTTATCTTATAGCAATTTAAATAATTTCTAATATTGAATTTTGTTATAACTTGTATATATATTATATTTGTTTTATTAATAATTAAAATATTGTTTAATATATATTTCGACAACTTGTTTTATTTGTAAAAACTAACAATATTAATATAAAAATTAAAAAATTTTTGTTACTTTTAAATATTTTTGCAATAATCTATTATAATATTTTTTTATATATTTGTCGATTTTGTTAATAATTATTTGAAGTTTTTCTTTTTTTATAAAAAACTCTTTTGTATTATCTTAAAGTATTTATAATATTATATTTAGTTTGTGTTTGTTTGTTAATAATAATTTGTTTTTATTAATTTTAAGTATATTATAATTAAACAATTTTCTTGTTTTTATATAATTATTTTTTTTGCTAAATGCGTTTGCTTTATTATTATTTTTGTCTAAAATATATTATATTTTAAACTTGTATTATTCTAGTTTTTCTAATTATTATATTTGTTTTTTGTTAAATTGCTTTATAATAATAAAATACACAAGATTTTTGTAATTTGTAAAAATTGTAAATTCTAATAATTTTTTTGTATATATTCTTTATAATTTTAAGAAAACTATTATAGCAAATAGTTTTTTATTGTAAATATTATAGTTTTGTTCAACTAACAAAAGTTTTTTCGAAAAATATATTATTAAATACTATATATTTTTATATTTTTAATTAAAATATATATTAATAGCTAGATCTAATACGTCAATTTTAATTTTGTTTAACAATTGTAAATTGTATATTTTTAATATTAACTTTTTTAAACATTTTAATTTAAAATTTTAAAATAATTTCTTTTCTACAAATTCTTATATTTATAGCGTATTTTTTTTCGTAAAATTTGTTAATAGTATTGTATTTACTAAATAGTTTTTAATAAACTTCTTATTGTAGTTTATAAAATCTAAAAAGAATTATATTTTCTTAATATTTATTAATAATATTAATTTTTTTATTGTTTGTAATTTTTCGAAATTTATGCGTACTTTATATTATTTAACAATAAATTTGAGAAAATTAATTTTCTTTTAATAAAATTTGTATTTCTTTAATTTAAAATATAAGTTTTTTATATTTAAATATTCTAATACTTTAAAGATATAACTAATATATTTTTTTAAAATTTTTAAATAAATTATAATATTGTTCAAATATACTATAATAAATCGATTTAAATATTGTTGTAATATATTATTAATTATTTTCTAATATATTGTCGAGATATTTGTAAATTCGAACAATATTATTGTGTATTTGTATAATTTATATTGTATATAGAAAGCTATTTTTTACTTTTTTTTTGTTTTTATTCTAATTTAATTGTATATTTCTTGTAAGTCTAGTTTAATAAAGTATTTTATTTCGAATAGTTAATTCTAAAATTTGTTAATATTAAATAATAAATATCGATTCTTAATTATAATATTATTTAGCTTTTAATAATTAATATATAGATAAAAAGTTTTATTTTTCTTTGATATAAAGAGAATCGAATATTCTATCTATAATTAAAATTTTTTAATAAATTTCTTTTTTGTTTTTTGTCAAATATTTGCGAAGTACTTTAAGCTTTTTCTTAAATAAAGTATATATAAATTTAAATATAAATTGCTTATTTAGTTTAAATCTAATTTCGTAATTTTACAATTAATATTTAGAGAGAATTTTTGTTGTTTTCTTTTCTTAAAATAAATATTTTTAATTATTGTATATTTGTAATACGTACTTTAGCGATTTCTTTGCTATATTAAATAGTTCAAAATTTTTAAAAAATTTGTAATTTTATTTATTTATTTTGATTTTGTAATTTGATTAATCTTTGTTAGTATTTGTCGAATTAAATTTTGTTAAATTGTTTTTTTACAAAAATGCAAGCTTGTTACTTGTGATCGATTTTTAATTTAATCTTTTATCTATTATCGAAAGCTATTAATATATAGATTAAATATAAATTATATAATTATATTGTGCAAATTTAAGTACTTGTATATTTTAGTTAACTTCTAAATTGTATTGCTTTAATTAAGATATTTCTAAAACAATATTATAAATAACTATTTTTACTATATTAAAAACTAATTTTTTGTAATATTGCTAAATAGCTATTAATAGTAATTTTGTTTCTTTATTTACTTTTCTATTTTTGTTAAGTAATAAATTTTTATTTATAACTACTAGATTGTATACGTTAGACTTCTTTTAAATAAAATATTCTTTTCTTTTAACAAAAGTTTTAATTATAAAATTATTTGTTATATTAGAATTAATTATAGCAATAAATCGATAATTATTAATCTTAATTAGTATAATAAAATATTGTATATATACTATTAAATTTAGTTGCTATTGTTAGACTAATATATTGCATTTCTCTAATATACTCTTTATTAAAAAATTTGAACTTTTTTTTGTTTTTATATTAAGACTTTTGCTTTAAACGTTTGTTTATACTAAACTTTCTTTTTATACTAAATTAATAATTTTAATTTTCTAAAAAACTAGTTAATTTCTTCTTTGTTTTTTAAAATAAATTTAGTATAAATTGTTATAGTATTTTGTTTAATTAAATATTGTATATTTCTTTGCTTTTTTTATCTTTTTTTGAAATAGACTTATATTGCTCAATTGTTGTTCAATTTTATTAAAAATATTTCTTTTTATAGTAATATTGTTTTCTAGCGCTTTCTTGTATTTGTTTACAATTTAATTTATCTTTTTCTCTTTTAATAAACTAGCTAAAATATTAAAGTAATTCGTAATATTGTCTAAATATTTGTAAAAATTCTTTTAATTATATTTGTTGTCTAAATTTGTTACTAAATAAAAGTATAATATTTTTAATTTTATAGTTTTATTAAGTATTTAATTAATTTTCTACGTAAATACAAATATTTTGTTTGATAATATTCTATCTAGAATTTTCTATAACTAATTTGAATTTTCTATTAAATAGTAGTTGTTGTTTGATTTAATTTTGAAAATATTTGTTTTTGTATTAATTTGCTTTCTAATATTACTTTAACTATTAGAACAAAATTCTCTTTGCTAATATTTAATTGTTAATTCAAAGAAAATTTTTGTCTTTTCTTAAAATTAATTGTATTTTTTTTATAGCTTTTTTATATAGTTTGTTGTCGAAATCAATAACTACTTCGATAAAATCAAATATATTATTAAGAATTTTTTCTATTATATATAATTTTGTCTTTTAGATTGTTTTTAAAATCTTGTCGAAATATTGTTATAAATACAATATTGTTTTATTTAATTAAATTAATATATTTTTAGAATCTAACAATATAGTTTGTTGCAAAAATTTGTTAAATTAAATATTAAATTACTTTTTTTGCAATTTGTTTTTTGTTAAATGTTTTAAAGATTCTTTAAAGCTCTTTTTTAAAATTGTTAAAATTTATAAATATTATACAAGAATTTTTGCTATTATTTTTTAAATATTTTCGTAGATTTAATTTGAGTTAATATTAAACTCTTTCTCTAAAAAATATTAATACAAAAATTGTCTTCTAATTTGCTAAAATAGAATAGAAAATAAAATAGATATCTATTTGCATAAATTAATTCTTTAAATCGATACAATCTTTATAATAAATATCGAATTTATTAATTCTAATCTTGTTGTCTCTTATAATCGATAATCGACGTAATACTAATAAACTAGTACTTGAGATAAAAATGCGTTAATTTAATACAAATATTTTTAAAATATTCAAAATATTATGCTAGTACTTTTTGCGAAAATATTAAAGTAAATTGTATTATTAAAAAGATTTGTAGATGTCTTTAAGCAATATAAGCAATTACTTAATAACAAGAATTGCAACTATAAACAATTTCTATATTTAATAAATCTTAGAGAGTCGATAAATCAAAGTAACAATAAATAAAAATCTATAATAAGTTAACAATTTATAAGAGAGTTGTATTCTAGTTTCTATATACTAAAAAAATATTAATTGTTTATTTTGTTTGCTTATTAAACAATGCGAGTATAGTTGCTTGCAATATTTGCTTGTTAAATATAACAAATATTATACTCAAATTGCTTGCTTCTCGAATATAACAAACATAATAGTAGATTCGCTTAAAGATATAGAACTTGAACCACTAATATAGCTTTAATAAGCTCGTAACAATATATTAGATATATCAAAAAATATACAATTAATTAAGACAAATTAAATTATTAAATATAGTATGTATTAAGTCTAAAATTTAGTAAAACAATTTTAAAAACTTTTTGTTGTTAATTTGTTCTAATTTATACTTAATATATATTTAATATATACAATAAAAAATAATCTAATTTTTATCTTTTTTAGTTATAAATATAGCAATAATTTTTGCAATAACTATATTAGTCAAATATAAAATTAGTATAATTTTAATATAGATAAAAAGATAATTATACTAACTTTTGTTGTTAATAGAAATAAATTTATTTAAAAAAGAATTAACTATATATAAATTTAATATAGATATATTATAAATATAATATAAAATTGTAAACAATATTTTATTCTTCTTTATTATTAAAATATTAATTAGAACGCAAGTATCTATTAAATATAAAATTAGTATAATTTTAATATAGTAAATTAGCAAACAAAATTTGCTCTTATTCGAATTAAAAAAAGTATTATAATTCTTTTCTATATATATAGTAAATATAAATATAATATATACAAATTTTAGACTTTTTTATTAAAGTTAACTATTGTATTTAACTTTTTATTATTACAAACAACTTTTTTTTGTTAACTATATATATATTAAATATAAATAAAATATAAATTTTTAAAAAATTTCGAAATTTTAAATATATTATTATTACAAGATTTTTTCTTTTCTTTATACTTCTTTAATGCTAGTATATATTTAGTATAAATTAAACTTAAAATATAATTAAATAATTTATTCGAAAATTTGATATTTATAATAGATATATTAATTTACATATAATCTAAATATATACTAAGTACAAATTAGTATAATAAGATATACAAAAAAAAACTTTTTAATTAAAATACTAATATAATACTAAAAGTAAATTAATATAAACTTAGTATATTTTAAAACTAAACTAAAAATATATTTTTTGCAAATATTTTACAAATTAAGAGACAAATATTTAAAAAAAAATAACAAACAATAATTAATTAGTAATTCTAACAATTATATTAGTACAAATTTAATATTAGTTAAGTTTATATATAATTAATATATTATCAAAATCTTAAATAACAAAATAAATACTTATTTGTATATATAGTATAAAAACAAAGAAGATAAAAAATAAATTAAATATATAACAAATATAAAATAAATTTATCTTACAATAGAAATATATATTGAAAACAATTACAAATTCTTAATTATAACAATTGTCTTATATAAACTTAATATATACTTAATATTAATCTAGCTTATATAATATACTTTATATACTTTATATACTTTATATACTTTATATACTTTATATACTTTATATACTTTATATATTAATAGATAACTATATTAACAATATATTTGTATCTATATAAAATATAAATTTAGTTTAGACAAAATATATAGAGACTATATTTCGATTCTATAAAGTAATTTGTATTTTGTTATTTTTTAAATCTAATTTAAAGTTTCAAAATACTAGATTAGTATAAACTAGATATAAAAAAATTTTTTTTTTTTTTTTTTTTTTTCTTAAAATAATATATATTTGTAAAAATATTTTCTATATCTAAATTGGAAGCTATATATATTTAGTTTATATATTGTATATAAATAATTAAAA
>JAABUS010002541.1_pt1 | contig 34033 bp, 5 predicted proteins | sample 5560161 | NCBI WGS metagenome assembly JAABUS01 (sample SAMN10711885, study PRJNA513376) | rock metagenome | isolation source: Antarctica rocks | place: Antarctica: Victoria Land, Trio Nunatak nord | collected 2016-01-04 | reverse complement strand
GAGGTTGTGGGAGGCTATGCGGAGGGTGGAGGTGGAGGGGAGGGAAGGGGGATCTTAGGGGGTTGGGCGTGGTTTGGATTGGGAATTAAACAGCAGTAAGGGAGAGAAATGTATAGAGATATTTTAGAATTGAGGCGCTTTGTACGGGGCTCCTGGAGGGTTGAGTATCGGTCTTTCGTGTTGGTCCGTCAGACTTCGAAAGAGGTTGCTGTTCTCCTGGTTGTTTGCGGAAGAAGGGACTATTGATGCAGAATGCTGGGGTCTGGATAACAGTATTCGTGATAACACTAATTCGGGTAGAGACTTGTAAGTGCTCACATTTGGATTGTTCGAACTCCTTGAGTGATAGAGTCTTTCAAATGATATCGATGTTCTAACCTACGCAAGGCGAGATGCGCAGGCGCGTCGATGTGCAAGTAAGAAAACATTTTAACAGATTATAGCCACAAGCGTTAAAAAACATAGCACCGATCGCTGGCTTTTCTTGACACTATTCATCAATTTTCTCTCCTCAAGCGTTTATCTTTGCGTAAGCCTAACTTCACAAATAGGAAGCATTCAACCCCACAACCTTGGAGAAGGAAGACGTAGACAAGCCGGAAATCGGTCACTCCTGCCAATTCACCCTCCCGCTTCGGAACAAGCTGACCATCCCCATAGGCAGCAGGCCTGGATCCACGATATTGAGTCCCCCAAATTTGCTAATCATGCCAGGCCCGTACAACTGCGCTACCCACTTCCAGTAAGGCTCCATGACGTACCAGTTTGCCAGAATGCCACGCAAGCCTGACTGACTACCTAGCGAGTTGAGGGCCATCTTGATTTCGCCGTTAGGATCCGTATCGATGCTTTCTTCCTCCGGTCGCTTCAGTAGGGTAGGGATGACTTTGGCCAGCTCGTTTTCAAACCCATAGCTGAATTCTTCGCGGTATTTGATGAATTCCTCAAAGGAGAAGAATACGTCGGCATTATCGGGCTTGAACTCGGCATCGAGCATTGAAGATGGGGGCTTGTATAGTTGGCCTCGGTCAAAGCAGTCCTTGCGATACTTGTAGGCGTCTTTTTCGGCTTCGAGGAATTCGTCTACGAGTTTGGCAGGATCTTCGTGGACGGTCTCCCGGAGCTGCAATAGGCCGATGAAGGGGTTTCGGACTTCGAGCCCTCCAAGCTCGGCAGGGAAGTAGAAGTAGCCGTCCGGGATGTTCTCAACGCCGAAACGTTGTTTGATCGCTCGCTTGAGGAACCCAAGAACGCTGCCTGCTCTGCCCTCGAGGTCTGCGCCTGCGCCTGCCCCGCTGCTCGACGATGCAAAGACCTGCCGCTGGATGCGCTCATGGGTGGCGAGCATATTATCCACATGCTGGCGGCCGAAACAGTTGGCTGGCTTCCCAAAGTTCGAGGTGAAGAAAGTTGCAGCATAGCTGTTCCACGCTTGTATCCATCCAAAGATATTGTTTGTCTTATCTTGGAGCTGGCGGTTGAGTTCGTCAACGTGATTGTCGACCATCTTCTGGTCGATCTCGAAGCGACCCGAGTCAGGATTGAGGTACAACATGCCCCATCTGATCTGTCCTCTTGGCAGTGTCTCTCCAAGATCAAGCGATACTATCTTGCTTGGGTTCTTTGGGTCTCGAGACATACGTGCTGCACCAGTCCGTGCTTCGTTAAGCTTCAGACCCGTCGTGCTCAGAAACTTCTCAATGATTGACCAGGACTTGCTGCACGTCGCTTGACTCGAGGACCAGAACCAGAAGTCGTCGTTCGTCCTCCACAGGAGTTCACCTTCGGTTGATTGATTAATTTGAAAGTCCAGGCAGAACAAAACAATTTCGCCAAAGACCTCGCTGAGTACGTGCGACCCAGGGGTACCGGTTTGGCGCTTACGAGGGGTTGACGACTCTTCGTCACTGAAACGGAGAGGCGCTTTAAGAAAGCGATTGAAGAACTGAAGCCAATCCTCGGAAACACCGAGGAAGGACAAGACGCAATCGATGGTGGAATGCGGTAGAGAAGGATACAATGCGTCAATCTGGGACCTGAAACATGTGAGTTCCCCATTCAGCCTAGTTCCCATAAGTATCTCCGTCGAAAGAAGGTGCAGCAGGCTCTGCTTAGCTTCCATCGCATTCTTGGGCTTGTATTGATCGTCATCATCCTTATCCAATTCCTCCTCCATTTCGTCCTCCATTTCGGCTTCAATCAGGGGTGAGGGTACCGCTTTTCCAAAGGCCATCCGTACACGTGGCGCTTGCGCTCTTCTGGCGGTCTGCTTGGCTCTTCCTGATTTGGATGCTGTTTGGACAGCAGATTCTTCCAAACAGGCTTCCTCGTCGCCTTCCTCATTAGCTCTTTCCTCTTCCTTGTCATCAAGGAGATTGGACAGGAAATATCCGCTACGGTACATCGCAAGCCGTCTAGTACAGACGCTGGAATGTTCAGACATGACGCCAAGATAGAATTGTCGTCGCTTTTGGTCCAGCAGTGAAATCGATGTCTTCGAGGACTTCCAAACGCCCGGAGATTGTCGGAATTTGTTTAAGGCGGATTTCCAGAACACCGACCAACGGACGCCAATGTATTGCAGGAAAATCGCTTCCAGGAGATCTTCACGCATATAAATGTTATACGTCCCGTTGAGTTGGCGCCGTTGCTCCATCACTACCTCATCACCCCAGGACCAGTCCGCCAGGGCCATCATGCGCATGTTCAGCACATCCGCTACTTCGTTGAGAATGGTCATATTCGAAAGAAAGTCGCGTAGCACCTCCCGCTTCTCGTTGTCCAAGAGATCTGAGGCGAGCAAGCCTTTTATGGTCCAGCCCAGAGAGTACTGGTTGAAGTTTCCAGGTGATACCAAACCTCGCCCGAATTCTTCTGCCTTCTCACGTAGAGCCCGAATTGCCTTGAGTAGATGTTTGGAATCATTGGGCGCGGATTCAAACAGGTGGTGGAGCATCTCCCTCATGGCTTGTTGGTCGATATGCACTGGCTCAAACACCGACTCTTCCCATTTGCGACGGGACTCGAGTTTCTTCCCAGCGGAGACATGTTCGAAATCCTCCATGTCGATATCATCATTATCTTTGGCTGCGGATTTCTGTTTCGCGGACAGCCACTCGGTTGTCAGCTGGCCATAGAGCGAAGCAAAGTCGAACTTCAGAGACTGGACCTCGAAGTGACGAAGCAAGGTAGACTTCCACGAGTCTACGAAAGCGGGCGATACTGAGGGATCGTATCGTGCTTGTGCCAGGAATCGGTCAAGATTCTTGAGATCAAGCTCAAGCCGTGGGTTGTTGGAAGCTCCACGGATGACACGACCCTTGGAAGTGGAGATCGAAGAGCATGCTTTCAGACCATTTGTCAAGGTGCGCACTTTCTCTGTTCCATCCTGTTCCAGTTCAGCGCCTGCTAACGTCCGGCGTCGTTGATCCTCGAATTTCGACCTCTTCTTTGCGAGCTCACTTAATTTAGTGTGGGTGATTCTAAGCAATGTCTGAGAATAGACACTGCCACCAGATGCCATAATGCGAGGATCAGATTTGCAGTGATCAAAGTTATGATTAGCTTTGAAACTCCGATGTAGACTGCGAAATAGCAAGAAGATTTACAGGAAGGAGATAGCACCCAGGATGAGATAGTTGCATTTGAGGGATTCACTAGTCTCCCATTCTAGGCAGAAGCCCGTCAGGCAGCAGCAGGCACAACTTCTTATCACCTAACTTGAAGTCAACTGCACGGCCCTGGACTGAACTGCTTGAGCATTACAGAGTATGGCTACCCACATTAACGTGTCTGGCGCAGTATATCTGTCGACGTGACGGAGTTGCCCGAGATCTGATTCCGAATCCTGAGACAGAGAGGTTGGCACTAGCTTAACAAGGGTGTAGACTGCCAAGAGAAAAGATCTTGGCGCTCGTCAGTCTCCACCACGCAAACAGCTGGGAAGCGAGACCGACGCGTTTATTCTGCGAGTCAATTTAGAAAATAACGTCAAGAGCGACTAAGATTATTCGTGCATGCTCGAAGCTACCATCTATTGATCCGACCTAAAGTTCCTTCCGATACTGCGCGGCTGATGGAGTATTGGATGGGCCCATCGCTATGATGGCCCCTGGCGGGCGCCTCCTGGACAAGGGAGGAAGTCGTTGCTCCAAGACATGTACTACAATGAGGGTGAGTATCGCGCTTTTCAAAGGATAGGTTGTCCCGCGATGAAATGACCCAAGTCGGAGATCAGCGGGCCGTGCAGGAATGTCTCTGCTTGAAACTCGGGAAACCGATTAGCTTCGTTCCATATCTATTTATATTCGTCTTTCTTCGGAGCTAACAATCTGCTTAGAGAATACTCTACAAGGTTCGCTCCCGTCTACGGTACCATCGTGGAGCTTCATTGGGTCGCATAATGGTTGGACATGGCCCGTGAGGAGAAATTACGATCTAATCATGGTATTTTGGCCCCAATATGGCATCAATGGCCTGAGCGCTGAGAAGACGGACTGAACAATAAGATGCTCTAGGGCACGGTACACCATGGTCTTTGCTCGGCCTTCGCATTGCCGTCTTGCGGTCTATAAAAACACGATGTCAGCAGATGTTTCTGTGGAGAGAATCTTGCAAGCTTCTTATAGCGAGACACCTCGAGTGAGACAACATGCGCTTCACAATTTGCTTTGCGCTCTCGCCCATCACGAATGTTTTCGCTGCATCTATTTTACATCCGCGTCAGAGTCCCGACTGTAATAGCCCCGGCGGTATCCGTGGCATCGATCCATCATGCTGGAACACTCTGGGTATGACAGCTTATACCCAGAATTGGTGGAAAGAACATCAAGCCTCCTGCGGCAGCATCCCCTTTTCGACCTGCTTCCTCGATACTCTGAAGCTTGGGACACACGACTGTACCGGTGTGAAGCCCGGAGCCTGCCCTGCACCGGATCCAAATGCCAACAATATAACGGCACAGGACTTCTACATCTTGTACAACATATATGCCATCAACCAGGTCTTCAATTCGTTATATCTCGCGATCGGCAATGCGAACACACTAGCATCGGAGACCGTTGGCGCCATCGTGACGCTCCTGGACCCCCCTCAAGCGACCAACATAGCCTTGAACGATGTCTTGACAGCCCTCGGTGCTGGTCTGGGACTGATATCAGGTCTGGAAGGCATCGCTGGGTTGATCCTTCGAGTCAGCAATCAAATTCCGGGGATCGCTAAATACCTTTTCCCCGTTGGGACGACACAAGATCAGGTCAACCAATGGGCATCGATCAGCAACCAAGTAGGTACAGTGGTCCAACAGTATCAAGGAAGTGTCTCGCAGATCATTCCGACAATCAACAACGACGTGACCAACTTCATAGCCTTCGCCTCCACGGGAGGTTTCTCCGTCACCCCGCTGCCCGATCTTTCAAACGAATCCAACGCTCTCCTCAAAGGCCTGACCACCTTCATCGTTGGCAAAGCTCTGGAATCCAGCAACATCCACATCGGTCGCGCAGTGGACACGGACGTCAATGCGCTCCAGCTCAACTCCAGCGACACCATCTCCTACGACACCGGCTGCGGCAAAGGCTACGACGCCGCCGGGATCTGCGGTCCATTCTGGTTTGACCACAAGAACGCCGTGACCTACTCCCTGAACAATTACAACCACATGCCCACAAACTACCACGACGTCATGGAAACCCTCTTCGGCAACTGGACCACCGGCGACCTCCTCTTCGGCGGCGCCGCCCGCTGCGCCGCGCAAGGCGGACCCAAGGGCAGTCTCGCGCAGACCGTGCTGGGCGCCAACGGGCAGGTCACGATCGACTGTCTGAGCTCTGCGAAGATCTGCACGTGGGATGTTAATAGCCTCTATGTTGATCACGAGTTCACAGATTGTCCGAGTCAGCCGGGGTATGTCGCAAATGGGTGCAGTGGCACTTGTGGGAATAGTGATGGTGCGACCGCGTCGGTCAATGTGCCGAATGGCTATCTTGGAGCGTATTTGCTGGGATCACACATGGCTTGTGTTTGCAATACCTGAGTTTGGGGGTTTGAGAGAGGGATGATGAAGGAAGCGGTTCTTTGTACTTTAGCCTGGGCGTTGGGCTGAGTTTGTGCGCAGAGCTGTAGCATAACGTTGAAATGTATTAAGCAAATCGTTGTTCTGGCTTTCGTATTGACTTCAGGCGTGCATTATATGTTAGCAACACCATTGTCCCGGAGCCGCCCTGTCATGAAAACCTGTGCCTGGTGAGCAAGTACACCAAATGATCTCAAGGTTGGTTTCTGGCTGAAAGCGCAATAGCTGCGGCTTGATCCAAATCAGTATATTGTGCCATTATCATCAACGGCCGCAATCCTGGTAATTCAAGAGCGGTGAGCAAGACCTCTTCTTGTGCGTTTTCCCCCCAATGTTTGTTCGATGTTCACTTGTAATCTCCCAGCAATCCCCTAGCAGCAGAGCTCAAATTCTTGGCGCTACCAAGCCATTACAGCTCCAAAAGGGTGACTGCCTTTGTGCGTGACTGCGCCTGTGCGTATCATACTCCTCCATCCCCCTCGATATCTTTTATGCTCTGCTCTATCATCGAGCATATAACGAATACAGAAAATCCGAGTTTGTCAGCTCCATACAATCATGCCACTTGAGTACATCAGACCTTTGTGCGAAGATTGAATTCAGACAACATCAGAAAGTGACGCATGTACACACGGACTTCAGCACAAATGCCGTCAGTGAGCTCAAGCTTCGAAAACCCGCAAGGAGCGGAGCTCCGACGCACGGTCGCATGAGGGAGCCGCCAGGCGTGATAGACGGGCTCGGGAGTTCGTGATGTCGAAGGTCGTGAGCCTAGCTTGCAAATTGTTCTTTCAGGGGGTGCTCTATTCGGTTGTGTTTGGCGTTACGATCTCAGCGCCGTTGGAGGCAGGAGAATGGGTTGTGGCTTCTTGAGTGAGGAAAGGGGATTCAGAAAGTCTTGGAGACCTTTCTCTGATACGATATCGAACAAGCCGTGGGAAGCATGTATGAAGTACTACAAGGACGGGACGCAAGTCGACCAAATTTTGGATCTTTCTCGCTTAAGAAGGGGGTAGATTTTCCCAACTCTTTCAATGGGGACACGCATCTTTCCCATTCACAGTATACATGAGTGTTTTGAGTACACAGAGCCATGATAGAAATTATAAGTCACGACCTATCTGTGGCATCTGATCAAACGAGCGGTCCAAAGAGAATACTCTTGACCTTGCGAGATTGAGGAGATTGTAGAGCGACGACCACAGCGGCACAAAAGAGGATCTGGAGAAGAGATTCATCTCATGGAAGATTCAATTAGCAGGCCGACAGTTGACGATTGGTGGCTAGTGTCACTCTGCTCAACGTATCATGGCTTCTGTATAATTAGTAGTGAATGGTCGAGAGTAAAGTACTCGGATGAACATACCGAGGATCACCCGGTGGCTTGGCACATAGACTTGGCATTGTGACTTCATCTTTTTTCATCAACAGCGTATTCTCCACCACAATCGCGTATCTCTATTAAGAGTCGACATCTACACAATGTCTACCGAGTCTCTTGCTCTGCTTCGAAAGAATGCTGGCCAAGGGATCAGCGCGCTGGCAGAAGAACACATCAAGCACGACCTACAAGACTCCGATCGGGACCTACTCAACAGCGTCGCAAGTAAATTCTGCACTCATGTTAACATTGGCTCACTGCTCGGCCTGAGCTTGGGTGCACTGCTGGCCTTTAGACTTCGTAGGACGAGGTTGCAGATGTTTAGAGCTTTTAGAGCACAGGAGAAGTCTACGCATGTCAGATTCGCTGATGGAAGGGAGGGTAAGTTGTCTGGCCGTGTCGTGCGAGAGTATCGACTGACATCTGCTCTTCCCATAATCAGAAGCCGTTCCGGATGTCAAGCCCTTCCTCAGACCCTCCACCCTTGGCGATGTCGTTGCGTATACTTTCTTTTGCTTCGGTGGTCTCTTTATCGGTGGTGAGACTGGCTGTGGTTTGGCAATCAGAACGATCAACCGGGATCCGGAAGCCAGGGAACGGATCGAGACTGCATTTCGAAGGTTCAGGGCAGATGTTTTGAGGAAAGAGGCAGATGCCTTGGACAAGAAAGAGGGCGTTGCCGATTTACTTGGGCTTTGAGGACACATCTAGGCAAAACCTAGGATGGAATCAAAAAGAAAACAGACACAGTGGAAGAAGTTGCCAATTAACTTGTCGTCGTATATTACGTTGGGAAAATGTGGAGACATCCTAGGATAAGAGTTGGCATACTGCTATCGAAAGAATTATTAGAACTACTACGAATACAACTATCTTATCTCTATCTAAGCGCAGGAGCAAAACGTCGTATATAAGTAGATTAAAAGTAACAAATACAATAAGAAGAAATTGTAGTAAATAGTTCTTATACTAAATACTATTAAAAGTCTTATTCTTAATACCAGTTCTCTTGTTGTGTAGAACTACAAGAGAGAAATATATCTAAATATATTAAAATCTAAAAGTTGTTTAGTATAAATTCTTTTTATATTCTTAATAATACTTAAACTATATCTTAACTATAAATTCTTTATACTTAATTTGTACAAATTATAATCTTATTTATCTCTTAAGAATAAATATATTAAAGCTTGCACTATAGAGTTTTTATATAATTAATTATATTAATTTGTTCGATATATATAAAATACTCTAACAAATACTTGTTACGCTAGTACTTTCTTTAAAGATATTAGAGTAAAATTATGCTATTAAAGAGATTTGTAGATATCTTTAAACAATGCAAGCAATTATTTAATAACAAGAGTTTACAACTATAGACAATTTCTATATTTAATAAATCTTAAGAGAGATTCAATAAATTAAAGTAACAATAAGTAAAAATCTATAATAAGTTAAACACAATTTATAAGAGAGTTGTATTTTATTTTCTATATATTAAGAAAATATTAATTGCTTATTTTGCTTGTTTGTCGAATATTACAAATATAATTATTCGAAATATTTATTTATTAAGTATTGCGAATATTATACTTAAGTTGTTCGCTTCTTAGGTATAACAAATATAATAATAGATTTGCTCAAACAATATAGAACTTAAATTACTAATATAACTTTAGTAAGTTTGTAATACTATCTCTCTCTTTTAAAGTTTTTGTCTCGAAATTCAATATCTCTTTATTATATCTTTAAGAAAGATTAATATTAAAAATTTCTTCTTTTAAAAGAAAGATCTTTTTAACGCTTTAAATTTAGTATTTTTAGCAATGTGTTTTTGTTGTAACTATACAATATCTAATAAAATCTATTATATAAATAATAATTTTAAAAAGTATATAAAGTATATGCAATCTAGTTGTAATTATAATTTAACAATTTCTTTTATATTAATTAAATAAATTTATAAAGAGCAAATACGTTTAAAGAAAAAAGTGCGCAATATATATACAAAGCTAAGTTAACTAAAAAAACAATTAAATTTTCTAAAGAATAAAAAAGAAGAAATAATTATAATAAAATAAAAAAACATTAATAATTTAAAGATAGATAAAGTATATTTTGTCGAATTTATTACAAAGATTTTTAAGTTGCTATTTAATATATTGTTTAAACAATTTTAATTTTTAACTAATTAAAATTAAGATACTATTTTTATATCTTGTTTTAATAAAACTTTTTTAAAAGATTTTAACAATAATTAAGATTTTTCTTTAATTTTTACGTATTCTTTAAGATAAAATATTCTTTTTACTTAATAAAATATTTTTAATTTTTTTGTTATAGAATTTTTTTAATCTTGAATTAATTCTTTTTTTGCGAATAAAAATAAAATATGTTCTATAAAGATATAATTAAATTTATTAACTTTAACAATAAAATATAAAATATTAAAAATATTTTAACGTTTTTAAGTAAGTCAAGTTTATAGTTGACTAATTTCTTAGTCTTTTTAACAAGAAACAATTCGACTTTAATATAATTTAATTTCTTGTTTAACTTTCTTATTTTAAGATTTTTTGTAAAAAAATATATTTTATCTTTTTTTTTTAGCTAAAATATTGTTTTTTGTTTCTTGTTTTAATACTTAATTAATTTTTTTTGTATCTTTAAAATATTGTTGTGTATTTTTTTTAGTATTGCTATTTTTTTAATAGCTAATTGCGCAAACAAATACGTATATTTTTTCTTAAAAAAATTTGATTTCTTGCTATAGTTAACAAAGAATAAAGTTGTCTTAATAGTATTTAAAATCTTTGCATTAAATATTAATTGCGCTATAGATAAAAGTAATATCTAATTGTTATAAGTATTGTTAATATAATATCTTAAATATTGCTTAAAACTCTAGTTTGTTTATTTTATTTAATTATTTATAATTAAATAGTAGATAATAGATATTCGAAATCTTGTATCTAACATTAAGAGAAGCGTCTTTTAATAATTAGATATAAAGAGCTTGTCTCTATTATTAATTAATATTTTAAGTATATTGTAATATTATATAAGTTAATTTAATATAATATATTTTAATTGTTTTACAATAAACTTCTCTTTATATATAATAATATATAAGTACTTAATAAGCTTATTAACTATTATTAGTATCAAATTATATTTATCTTTAGTTGCTAAGTTTATTAATTTAGACAACTTAATAATAAAGTTTATTGTAACTTTATTTTATAGCAATTTAAGTAATTTTTAATATTGAATTTCGCTATAGTTTGCATGCGTACTATATTTGTTCTACTAATAGTTAAAATATTGTTTAATATATATTTTAACAATTTGTTTTATTTGTAAGAACTAACAATACTAATATAAAAACTAAAGAATTTTCGTTACTTTTAAGTGCTTTTGCAATAGTTTATTATAGTGCTCTTTTACATATTTGTCGATTTTGTCGATAAATATCTAGAGTTTTTCTTTCTTTATTAGAAACTTTTTTGTATTATTTCGAAATATTTGTAATATAGTATTTAGTTTGTATTTATTTGCTAATAATAATTTGTTTTTGTTAATCTTAAATATATTATAATTAAACAATTTCTTTGTTTCTATATAATTACTTTTTCTATTAAGTGTATCTACTTTATTGTTGTCTTTATCTAAAATATATTATATTTTAAACTTATATTATTTAAGTCTTTTTAATTATTATATTTGTCTTCTATTAAATTGTTTAATAATAGTAAAGTATATAAAATTCTTATAATCTATAAGAATTGTAAATTTTAACAATTTTTTTATATATATTTTCTATAACTTTAAGAAGACTATTATAGCAAGTAGTTTTTTATTGTAAATATTATAGTTTTGTTCAATTAATAAGAGTTTTTTCAAAAAATGTATTATTAAATATTATATATTTTTATATCTTTAGTTAAAGCATATATTAATAGCTAGATTTAATATATTAATTTTAATCTTATTTAATAATTGCAAATTGTATATTTTTAGTATTAACTTCTTTAAGCATTTTAATTTAAAATTTTAGAATAATTTCTTTTTTACAAATTTTTATAATTATAACGTATTTTTCTTTGTAAAATTTGTTAATAATATCGCGTTTATTAAATAATTTTTAATAAATTTCTTGTTGTAGTTTATAAAATTTAAAAAGAATTATACTTTTTTAATATTTGTTAATAGTTTTTATTTTTTAATTGCTTGTAGCTTTTTAAAATTTATATATACTCTATATTGTTTAACAATAAATTTAAAAAAGTTAACTTTCTTTTAATAAAATTTGTATTTCTTTAGCTTAAAATATAAGTTTTTTATATTTAAATATTCTAATATTTTAAAAATATAACTAATATACTCTTTTAAAATTTTCGAATAAATTATAATATTATTTAAGTATATTATAATAAATTGATTTAAATATTGTCGTAATATATTATTAATTATTTTTTGACATATTGTTAAGATATTTGTAAGTTCGAACAATATTATTATATATTTATATAATCTATATTATATATAGAAAGTTATTTTTTACTTTTTTTTTGTCTTTATTCTAATTTAATTGTATACTTTTTATAAGTTTAATTTAATAAAATACTTTGCTCTAAATAGTTAATTCTAAAGTTTGCTAATATTAAATAATAAATATTAATTCTTAATTGTAATATTATTTAGCTTCTAGTAATTAATATATAGATAAAAAGTTTTATTCTTCTTTAATATAAAAAGAATTAGATATTTTGTCTATAATTAAGATTTTTTAATAATTTTTTTTTTTTTTTTTTGCTAGATATTTGCGAAGTACTTCGAGCTTTTTCTTAAATAAAGTATATATAGATTTAAACGTAAATTGCTTGTTTAGTTTAAATCTAATTTTGTAATTTTATAATTAATATTTAGATAAAATCTCTATTGTTTTTTTTTCTTAAAATAGATACTCTTAATTGTTGTATATTTGTAGTACGTATTTTAGCAATTCTTTTGTTATATTAAATAGTTTAAAACTTTTAAAAGATTTGTAATTTTCTTTATTTACTTTAATGTTATAATTTAATTAATCTTTATTAATATTTATTAAATCGAACTTTGTTAAATTGTTTTTTTGCAAAAATGCAAGTTTGTTGCTTGCAATTAATTTTTAACTTAATCTTTTATCTATTATCGAACACTATTAATGCGTAGAATAGATATAAATTACGTAATTATATTGCGCAAATCTAAGTACTCTTATATTCTAATTAACTTCTAGATTATATTGCTTTAATTAAGATATTTCTAAAACAATATTATAAATAATTATTTTTACTATATTAAAGATTAGTTTTTTGTAATATTGCTAAATAGCTACTAGTAATAATTTTGTTTCTTTGTTTACTTTTTTATTCTTATTAAATAAGAAGTTTTTATCTACAACTACTAGATTGTATGCGTTAGACTTCTTTTAAATAAAATATTCTTCTTTTTTAACAAAAGTTCTAGTTATAAAATTACTTATTATATCAAAATTAACTATTGCAATAAGTTGACAACTATTAATCTTAACTAGTATAATAAAACATTGTGCGTATGCTATTAAGTTTAGTTGTTGCTATTAAGCTAATATATTGCATTTCTTTAGTATACTCTTTATTAAAAAATTTGAACTTTTTTTTATTTTTGTGTTGCAACTTTTGCTTTAAACATCTATTTGCGTTAAGCTTTCTTTTTATATTAAATTAATAACTTTAACTTTTTAGAAAATCAATTAATTTCTTCTTTGTTTTTTAGATAAATCTAGTATAAATTGTTATAATATCTTGTTTAACTAAGTATTGTATATTTCTTTGCTTTCTTTATCGCTTATTTAAATAAATTAACATTGCTCAATTGTTGTTCGATTTTATTAAAAATATTTCTTTTTATAGTAACGTCGCTTTCTAGCGCTTTCTCGTATTTATTTATAATTTAATTAATTTATTGTTTCTTTAATAAACTAATTAAAGTCTTAAGATATTTTGTAATATTGTCTAAGTATTTGTGAAAGTTTTTTCAATTATATTTGTTGTCTAAATTTATTGCTAAATAAAAGTATAACGTTTTTAATTGTTTTGCTTTTATAATTTTATTAAGTATTTAATTAACTTTTTGCGTAGATGCAAATATCTTATTTAATAATATTTTATCTAGAACTTTTTATAACTAATTTAGATTTTTTATTAAATAATAGTTGTTGTTCGATTTAATTTTAAGAGTATTTGTCTTTATATTAATTTGCTTTCTAATGTTGTTTTAACTATTAAATATCTCTCTTAATATAGCATTAATTTGTTAGCGATCTATTAAGTTTTATAATTAATAATCTCTTGCAAAGTAATTTAATTTGCTATATAAATAGTACGTCTTTTAAAATTTGTTATTTTGCTTTTTTTTAAAGTTTTTTTCTTTATATTGTTAAGTAGAATCTAGTTTTATAGATACAAATCTACAATAATTAAGATTACTATATTTCTAATTAGAACAAAATTCTCTCTACTAATATTTGATCGCTAGTTTAAAGAAGATTTTTGTTCTTTTTTAAAATTAATTATATTTTTTTTTATAGTTCTTTTATATAGTTTGTTGTCGAAATCTATAACTACTTTAATAAGATTAAATATATTGTTAAAAGTTTTCTTGTTATATATAATTTTGTTTTTTAAATTGTTCTTAAGATTTTGTCGAAACATTATTATAAGTGCGATATTGTTTTATTTAATTAAATTAATATATTTTTAAAATCTAGTTGCGTAGTCTATTGCAAAGATTTGTTAAATTAAATATTAAACTATTCTTTTTGCAATTTATTTCTTGTTAAATATTTTAAAGATTCTTCGAAGCTCTCTTTTAAAGTTATTGAAGTTTATAAATATTGCACAAAAGTTTTTGCTATTGTTTTTCAAATACTTTCGTAAATTTGATTTAAATCAATATTAGACTCTTTTTCTAAAAAATGTTAATACAAAAACTGTCTTCTAATTTGTTAAAACAAAATAGAAAATAAAATAAATATTTATTTGCATAAGTTAGTTCTTTAAGTCGATATAATTTTTATAGTAGATATTAAGTTTGTTAATTCTAATTTTGTTGTTTTTTATAATCGATAATTAATATAATATTAATAAGCTAATATTTAAGATAAAAGCGCGTTAATTTAATATAAACATTCTTAAAATATTTAAAATATTATACTAGTATTTTCTTTAAAGATATTAAGATAAAGTTGTATTATTAAAAAGATTTGTAAACGTCTTTAGACAATGTAAGCAATTACTTAATAACAAGAATTTGCAACTATAAATAGTTTTTATATTTAATAAATTTTAAAAGAGATTCGATAAATTAAAGTAATAATAAGTAAAAATTTATAATAAATTAAATACAATTTATAAAAGAATTGTATTTTATTTTCTATATATTAAGAAAATATCAATTGTTTATTTTGTTTGTTTGTCGAATATTGCGAATATAATTGTTCGAGATATTCGCTTGTTAAGCATTGTAAACATTATACTTAAATTGCTTGCTTCTTAAATATAACAAACATAATAGTAGGTTCGTCCAAACAACGTAGAATCTAAACTACTAGTACAACTTTAATAAGCTTGTAACAATACTAAGCAAAATTATAAGTCTCTTTTATTATCTTATAATTATTATAATTATAGTATATTAAATATAATTTAACTCGACTATTGTTCTCTAATTTATTTATCTCTTGTAAAATATTCTTGTTTCTAAGCTTTTAAAGAATAATACTTAATATATAATATAGTCTCGATTAAATATAATAATAAATAATAATTATTAAGAGTATATAAGTTATTATAAAACTAGCAATTATCTCTATAATTCTACAGTAATATTAGTAGAAAATTAATAATTCTTAGAAGTTTACTTATATTATAATCTAAATAGAAATAATATCTTAGATATTGTTGTTATTTCTACTAAAATATATTCGAAAGACAATATTTAAAATATTATTTATTACTATTTTGCAAATAGATTTTAGTATAATATATTAAAAATATAATTAATTATTATAGAAACTTATACAATATTGTTTAAAAATATTACTAAAATATTAATTTTATATTGTATTAATATCTACAATAATTAAATAACAAGAAGAAATAAATAAAAGATATAAAGATTGTTTATAAAATTAAATAATTTTACTATTATATTTTACTAAGAAGATTACAATTAATAAGTTAAGATATATTTAATTCTTTAATATATAAAAAGTAAAATATATAATAATAATAGAAAGATAAAAGAGTTCTATAAAATAAATATTAAAATATATAAACTATCTTAGTTATTAAAGTTAATTAAAGATTTTTAGAAATAATAGAAACAATATTACTTTAATAAATTATATAAATAAACTATATATAATCTTGTTAATAAATATTAACTACTTAAAAAACTTAAATAAATCTATTAAGAGAATTTATATATATTAATTAGAAATAGATTTATATATATTAGTTCTATTAATAAATTGTCGATCTTATAATTCTACTTATATTAACTATAAATAATACAATTTTAGACTAGATAAACTTTGCTCTCTAATTACTCTTTAAGTTTCTACTCTTTAGTCTCGAATATACTATAAATAATATCTAGTGTCTTAATACTTATAATACTTATATCTATTTTCTCTATATAGTTAGTTCTATATAGTTAGTATTTTTGTTAATTAACTATATACTAGTTATTAAAGCTCTAATTCTAATATAATATTAGCTATCTCTTTAGATACAATTTTGCAAATTATACTTTAAAAATACTTATATTTGCTACTTTTTTTGCTTTGCAAGACAAATTCTAGATATAAAGTTACTAAAATAAGTACTTTATAAAATATAATTAAGTTGCGACAATAAATATCTCTTAAATAATATATAATTTAATTATATTTAATTTTGTTAACTTTTTAGTAAATTTGCTAGAATAAATAAATAATAGATTGTTCTAGCTACAATTTAATAAATTTACTAAAATAAAGAGATAACAAATTGTTCTAACTTTAATTTAATAAATTTGCTAGAATAATACTAGTAAATTTGCTAGAATAAAATTAATAAATTTGCTAGAATAATGCTAGTAAATTTGCTAGAATAAAATTAATAAATTTGCTAGAATAAGATTAACAAATTTGTTAGAACAATAATTATAATACAATTTTGTTGTTGTTTTTAAACAATACTTTTATCTTTATATACTAGAAGATTTGCTACGCAACAATATAATACTTTAAGCAATATTTATTTTTAATATCGAAAATTTTGTTTTGTAAATAATATAAGTTCTTTAATATTTATATAATATTAAATATATTTAATCTTAAACTTTTATTCTTTTTTACAAATATTTATATTATTTGTATCTTATCTATATTTGCAATATAATTAATAAAAAAATAGTTTTAAAAAGCAAATTTAAGTTTAGTTTTAACAAAGATTGCAAATTATTTAAGAAACTCTTAATAAATAAAAATTAATTAAATATTAATATTATTTTTTGTTATAATTATTATTTTGTAAAAGTTCTATTAAATTATAACAATCTTAAAGAGAATTTAGAATTTAAAGAGTACTTTAATTTACTTAAAAATAATATATTCGAATTTTTATTATTTGTTTAATTTAATTCTTACAAAATTGTAATTAACAAACTAATTAAATTAAATATGTTTAACAATATAAATTTGCTAAATATATTAATTTAATCTTTATAGTAATTTTGCTCAATTTTGTAACAAATATATTAAGAAAGAAAATAAAAATAAGTTAAGTTAATACTATATTCTAGTTAATTAACTTAACAATTTTAACAAAAATTAATAAAAAATATCTTAACTTTTATTAAAAGTAATTAAGAATAATATAAAAAAATAACTTTAACTATTTTATAAAAATAATATTATAATTATTAAACTTCAAATTAATAAAAAAATTAATTTCGACTCTATTTATTAACTAAAAATTTGAATTAATTTTTTGTAAATTTTTTTAAATTAAATAAAATTAATAATAAGTATTTGCAATAAAATAATATATTATTTTCGACAAAAGTATAATAATATTTAAATATAAAACAATTTGTTTAAAATTATTATATATTAACTAAAATTAAAGTTTTTTTCTTCTCGAAATAAACAAATTATATCTATTAAATCTATTTATATAACTTACAACTTTAATAATAATAACAAATATAATTATCTCTATAAATTTAACTTATAAGTAAAAGATTAACTTAATAATATTTATTTTATTTATAATTTAAAGTTAAAGTTACAAGATATAAAAAACAATAAATATTTTCTTAATTTTTTTTTCTTTATTAAAAATTTCGAAAAGTTTAAATAATAAATTATTGTATTAATTTCTAAGTTAAGCAATATTTTTTAATATTTTATTTTTAAAAAAATTAAACTTAATTTTGCTATTATTAAAATTACTAATAATATCTTTAAAGAAATTAAATATTGTTTATTTAACAAATTTGTTAATTCTTATTTAACAATAGATAATTTGCTAGAAAACTTAAGTATTTAATAGAATAATTTAGATAAAAAATAATATAGTTTTGTTAAAATTATATTTGTTACGCTAGTACTTTCTACAAAGATATTAGAATAGATTGTGTTATTAAAGAAATCTATAGATATCTTTAAACAATATAAGTAATTATTTAATAACAAAAGTATGCAACTATAAATAGTTTTTATATTTAATAGATTTTGAAAAAGATTCGATAAATTAAAGTAACAATAAGTAAAAATCTATAATAAGTTAAATACAATTTATAAGAGAGTTGTATTCTAGTTTTCTATATATTAAGAAAATACTAATTGCTTGTTTTGCTTACTTATTAAGTATAGCAAATATAATTGCTTGCAATACTTGTTTGTTAAATATATTAAATATTATATTTAGAATACTTGCTTCTTAAGCGTATCGAATATAATAACAAATTTGTTTCGAAAATATAAAATTTAAATTACTAATACAATTTTAATAAACTTATAATACTTTTTTTTTATTTAGAGTTTTTGTTTCGAAATCTAATATCTCTCTATTATATTTTCTAGAAAAATTAATGTCAAAAATTCTTTTTGTCGAATTTTTTTTTAACGCTCTAAATTCGATATCTCTAGCAATATATTTTTGTTATAATTGTACAATATTTAATAAAATCTATTATATAGATAATAATTTTGAAAAATATATAAAATATATATAATCTAATTGTAGTTACAATTTAACAATTTTTTCGACTTCAATTAAACAAATTTATAAAAAGCAAATATATTTAAAGAAAGAAGTGCGCAATATATATACAAAGCTAAGTCGACTAAAAAAATAATTAAATTTTTCAAAAAATAAGAAGAAAGAAATAATTGTAACAAAATAGAAGAATATTAACAATTTAAAGATAAATAAAATATATTTTATTAAGTTTTTTATAAGAATTTTCGAGTTGCTATTTAATATATTGTTTAAACAATTTTAATTTTCGATTAATTAAAATTAAAATACTATTTTTATATTTTGTTTTAATAAATTTTTTTTAGAAAATTTTAACAACAATTAAGATTTTTTTTTAATTCTTATATATTTTCTAAGATAAAATATTTTTTCTATTTAATAAAATACTTTTGATTTTTCTATTATAAAATTTTCTTAATTTCGAATTGATTTTTTTTTGCAAATAGAAATAAAATATATTTTATAAAAATATAATTAAGTTTGCTAATTTTAACAATAAAATATAAAATACTAAAAATATTTTAATATTTTTAGATAAATCAAGTTTGTAATTAATTGATTTTTTAGTTTTTTTAATAAAAAACAATTCGACTTTAATATAATTTAATTTCTTGTTTAATTTTTTTGTTTTAAGATTTTTTATAAGAAAATATATTTTGTTTTTCTCTTTTAGCTAAAATATCGTTTTTTGTTTTTTATTTTAATATTTAATTGACTTTTTCTATATTTTAAAGATATTGTTATATATTTTTTTAATATTGCTATTTTTTCGATAGCTAACTATGCAAACAAATATATATGTTTTTTTTTAAAAAAACTTAATTTCTTGTTATAGTTAGCAAAAAATAAAATTATTTTAGTAATATTCGAAATCTTTATATTAAGTATTGGTTGTACTATAGATAAAAGTAATATTTAATTATTATAAATATTGTTAATATAATATCTTAGATACTATTTAAAACTTTAATTTATTTATTTTGTCTAACTATCTATAATTAAATAATAGATAATAGATATTCGAAGTTTTGTATCTAATATTAAAAGAAGCGTTTTTTACTAGTTAGATATAAAAAGCTTATCTTTATTACTAATTAGTCTTTTAAGTATATGTTACGCTAGTACTTTCTTCGAAGATATTAGAGTAAGTTGTGCTATTAAAGAGATTTGTAAACGTCTTCAAGCAATGCAAGCAATTACTTAATAACAAGAATTTGCAACTATAAACAATTTTTATGTTCAATAAATTTTGAAAGAAATTCGATAAATTAAAGTAACAATAAGTAAAAATTTATAATAAGTTGAACACAATTTATAAGAGAGTTGTGTCTTAGTTTCTATATATTAAGAAAATATTAATTGCTTGCTTTGTTTGTTTGTCGAATATAACAAACATAGTTGTTCGCAATGTTTGTTTGTCAAATATGTTAAATATTATACTTAAAATGCTCGCTTCTTAAGCATGTCGAATATAATAATAAATTTACTCTAAAGACGTAGAATCTAAATTACTAATACAACTTTAATAAGTTTGTAATACTATTTCTTTTCTTTAGAGTTTTCGTCTTGAAACTCAATATTTCTTTATTATGTCTTTAAGAAAAATTAATACTAGAAATTTCTTCTTTCGAAAAAAAGATTTTTTTGACGCTCTAGATTTAATATTTCTAGCGATACATTCTTGTTGTAATTGTACGATGTCTAGTAAAACTTGTTGTGTAAATAATAATTTTAAAAAGTGCGTAAAGTATGTGCGATCTAGTTGTAATTATAATTTAACAATTTCTTTTATATTAATTAAACAAATTTATAAGAAACAAATGCACTTGTTAAAAAAAAAAGTGTACAATACGTATACAAAGTTAAGTCGACTAAAAAAACAACTAAATTTTTTAAAAAATAAGAAGAAAAAAATAATTGTAACAAAATAAAAGAACATTAACGATCTAAAAATAAATAAAGTATATTTTGTTAAATTTGTTACAAAGACTTTTAAGTTATTGTTTAATATATTGTTCGAACAATTTTAACTTTTAATTAATTAAAATTAAGATACTATTTTTATGTCTTGCTTTAATAAAATTTCTTTAAAAGATTTTAACAACAATTAAGATTCTTCTTTAATTTTTTCGTGTTTTTCGAGATAAAATATTCTTTTTACTTAATAAGATACTTTTAATTTTCTTATTGTAGAATTTTTTTAATTTCGAATTGATTCTCTTTTTGCGAATAAAAATAAAATGTGTCTTATAAAAACGTATTAAAATTAGCTAATTTCAATAATAATATATAAAATACTAGAAATACTTTGACATCTTTAAGTAAATTAAGTTCGTAATTAATTAGTTTTTTAATCTTTTTAATAAGAAACAATTTAACTTTGACATAATTTAATTTCTTACTTAACTTTCTTGTTTTAAAATTTTTCGTAAAAAGATATATTTTATCTCTTTCTTTTAGTTGAGATATTATTTTTTGTTTTTTATTTTAATATTTGATTAATCTTTCTTGTATCTTTAAGATGTTGTTATATATCTTTTTTAGTATTGCTACTCTTTCGATAATTAATTGCGTAGATAGATGCGTACGTTTTTTCTTAAAAAGATTTAATTTCTTGTTATAATTAACGAAAAATAAAATTATTTTAGTAATATTCGAAATCTTTGCATTAAGTGTCAATTGTATTATAAATAAAAGTAATATTTAATTACTATAAATATTGTTTATATAGTATCTTAAATATTGCTTAAAACTCTAGTTTGTTCTTTCTATTTAATTATTCGTAATTAAATAATAAACAATAGATATTTAAAATTTTGTATCTAACATTAAAAGAAGCGTTTTTTAATAGTTAAACATAAAGAGCTTGTCTTTGTTACTAATTAATCTCTTAAATATATTGTAATATCGTATAAATTAATTTAATATAATATATTTTAGTTGTTTTGCAATAAACTTTTCTTTGCATACAATAATATATAAGTACTTAATAAATTTATTAATTATTACTAGTATCGAATTATATTTGTCTTTAGTTGCTAGATTTGTTAATTTAAGCAACTTAGTAATAAAGTTTATCGTAACTTTATTTTATAACAATTTAAATAATTTTTAATATTAAATTTCGTTATAGTTTGCATGCATATTATATTTGTTCTACTAATAATTAAGACATTGTTTAATATATATCTTGACAACTTGTTTTATTTGTAAAAACTAACAATATTAATATAAAAGCTAAAAAGTTTTTGTTACTTTTAAATATCTTTGCAATAATTTATTATAATATTCTTTTATATATTTATCGATCTTATTAATAAATATTTGAAGTTTTTCTTTTTTTATTAAAAATGCTTTTGTATTATCTTAAAATATTTGTAATATAACGTTTAGCTTATATTTATTTGTTAATAATAATTTGTTTTTGTTAATCTTAAGTATGTTATAATTAAATAATTTTTTTGTTTTTATATAATTATTTCTTTTGTTAAGTGCGTCTACTTTGTTATTATTTTTATCTAAGATATATTATATTTTAAACTTGTATTGTTTAAGTCTTTTTAATTATTATATTTGTTTTTTGTTTAATTGCTTAATAATAATAAAGTGCACAAAATTCTTATAATCTATAAAAATTGTAAATTTTAATAATTTTTCTATATATACTTTTTATAATTTTAAGAAAACTACTATAGCAAGCAATTTTTTATTGTAAACATTATAGTTTTGTTCGATTAATAAAAGTTTTCTCGAAAGATATGCTATTAAGTATTATATATTTTTATATCTCTAATTGAAGCATATATTAATAATTAGATTTAATATATTAATTTTAATTTTGTTTAATAATCGCAAATTATATATTTTTAATATTGATTTTTTCAAGCATTTTAGTTTAAGATTTTAAAATAATTTCTCTTCTACAAATTCTTATAATTATAACGTATTTTTCTTTATAAAGTTCGTCAATAATATTGCGTTTATTAAGTAATTTTTAATAAACTTCTTATTATAGTTTATAAAATCTAAAAAGAATTGTATTTCTTTAACATTTATTAATAATTTTTATTTTTTAATTGTTTGTAGTTTCTTAAAATTTATACGTACTTTATATTGTTTAACAACAAATTTAAAAAAATTAATTTTCTTTAATTTAAAATGTAAATTTTTTATATTTAGACATTTTAATACTTTAAAAATATAATTAACATATTTTTTTAAAATTCTTAAATAAATTATAATGTTATTTAAGTATATTATAACAAATTAATTCAAATATTGTTATAGTATATTATTAATTATTTTTTAATACATTGTTAAAGCGTTCGTAAATTCGAACAACATTACTATATATTTATATAATTTATATTATATACGAAAAGCTATTTTTTATTCTTTTTTTGTTTTTATTTTAATTTAGTTGTACGCTTTTTGTAAATCTAGTTTAATAAAATACTTTACTTCAAATAGTTAATCTTAAAGTTCGTTAATATTAGATAGTAAATATCAATTTTTAATTGTAATATTATTTAGCTTCTAGTAATTAATATATAAACAAAAAGTTTTATTTTTCTTTAATATAAAGAGAATTAAGTATCTTGTTTATAATTAAGATTTTTTAATAATTTTTTTTTTTTCGTTTTTTGCTAAGTATTTGCGAAGTACTTCGAACTTTTTCTTAAATAAAGTATATATAAGTTTAAACATAAATTGCTTATTTAATTTAAATTTAATTTCGTAATTTTACAATTAATATTTAAAGAGAATCTTTATTGTTTTTTTTTCTTAAAATAGATGCTTTTAATTATTGTATATTTGTAATATATACTTTAGCGATTTCTTCGTTATACTAAATAATTTAAGATTTCTAAAAAGTTTGTAATTTTTTTTACTTACTTTGATTTTATAATTCGATTAATTTTTATTAATATCTATTAAATTAAACTTTATTAAATTGTTCTTTTGCAAAAATGCAAATTCGTTGTTTGCAATCAATTTTCGACTTAATTTTTTATTTATTATTAAACGTTATTGATGCATAAATTAGATGTATATTACGTAATTACATTGCGCAAATTTAAGTACTTGTATATTTTAATTAACTTCTAGATTGTGTTGCTTTAATTAAAGCATTTCTAAAACAATATTATAAATAATTATTCTTACTATATTAAAGATTAGTTTCTCGTAATATTGCTAAATAGCTATTAATAGTAATTTTATTTCTTTATTTACTTTTTTATTCTTATTAAATAAGAAGTTTTTATCTACAATTACTAGATTGTATACGTTAAGCTTTTTTTGAATAAAGTACTCTTCTCTCTTAATAAAAGCTCTAGTTATAAAATTATTTATTGCGCTAAAATCGATTATTGCGATAAATTGTTGTTTATTAACTTTAATTAATGTAATAAAACATTATACGTATATTGTTAAGTTTAGTTGCTATTGTTAAACTAACATATTGCATTTCTTTAATATGCTCTTTATTAAAAAATTTAAACTTTTCTTTGTTTTTGTGCTACAACTTCTATCTCGAACATCTTTTTGCGCTAAGCTTTCTTTCTATATTAGTTTAATAATTTTGACTTTTTAGAGAATCAATTGATTTCTTTCTTGTTTTTTAGATAAGTTTAGCATAAGTTGTTATAGCATTTTGTTTAACTAAGTATCGCATATTTCTTTGCTTTTTCTATTTTTTTTCGAGATAAACTTACATTGCTTAGTTGTCGTTCAATTTTATCGAAAATTTTTCTTTTTATAATAACGTCGCTTTCTAGCGCTTTCTTGTATTTATTTACAATTTAATTTATTTCTCTCTTTCTTAATAAGCTAGTTAAAGCGTCAAAGTGCTTCGTAATGTTGTCTAGATATTTGTAAAAATTCTTTTAATTATATTTGTCGTTTAAGTTTGTTACTAAATAAAAATATAACATTCTTAATTGTTTCGTTCTTATAGTCTTATTAAGTATTTAATTAACTTCTTACGTAAATGCGAATATCTTATTTAATAATGTTTTATCTAGAACTTTCTATAACTAATTTTAGTTTTTTATCAAATAATAGTTGTTGTTCGATTTAGTTTTAAGAATGTTTGTCTTTGTGTCAACTTGCTTTCTAATGTTGTTTTAGCTATCAAATATCTCTTTTAACATAGCATTAATTTATTAACGATTTATTAAGTTTTGTAATTAACAATTTCTTGCGAAGTAACTTAATTTGTTATATAAATAGTACGTTTTTTAGAATTTGTTATTTTGCTTTTCTTTAAAGTTTTTTTCTTTACGTTGCTAAATAAAATCTAGCTTTATAAATATAGATTTACAATAATTAAAATTACTATATTTCTAATTAGAACGAAATTCTCTTTGCTAATATTCGATCGCTAGTTCAAAAAAAGTTTCTATCTTTTCTTAAAATTAATTGTATTTTTTTTTATAATTCTTTTATATAATTTGTTGTTAAAATCGATAGCTACTTTAATAAGATTAAATATGTTGTTAAAAAATTTTTTGTTACGCATAATCTTATCTTTTAGATTGTTTTTAAAATTTTGTCGAAATATTGTTATAAATATAATATTGTTTTATTTAATTAAATTAATATATTTTTAAAATTTAACAACGTAATCTATTGCAAAGATTTGTTAAATTAAATATTAAATTACTCTTTTTGCAATTTGTTTTTTGTTAAATGTTTTAAAGATTTTTCGAAATTCTCTTTTAAAGTTGTTAAAGTCTATAAATATTATACAAGAATTTTCGCTATTATTTTTTAAATATTTTTGTAAATTTGATTTAAGCTAATGTTAAGCTCTCTCTTTAAAAAATGTTAATACAAAAATCGTCTTTTAATTTGCTAAAACAAAATAAAAAATAAAATAAATATTTACTTGCATAAGTTAGTCTTTTAAATCAATATAATCTTTATAATAAATATCGAATTTATTGATTCTAATTTTGTTGTTTCTTATAATTGATAATTGACGTAATACTAATAAGCTAATGTTCGAAATAAAGACGCGTTGATCTAATACAAATATTCTTAAAGTGTTCAAACTATTACGCTAATACTTTTTTCGAAAATATTAAAGTAAATTGTGCTATTAAAGAGATTTGTAGACGTTTTTAAACAATGTAAGCAATTATTTGATAACAAGAGTTTGCAACTATAAACAATTTTTATATTTAATAAATTTTAAAAGAGATTCGATAAATTAAAGTAACAATAAGTAAAAATTTATAATAAGTTAAACACAATTTATAAAAGAGTCGTATTCTAGTTTCTATATATTAAAAAAATATTAATTGTTTATCTTGTTTGTTTGTTAAATATAGCGAATATAATTATTTGCAATATTTGTTTGTCAAACATGTTAAACATTATACTTAAAATGTTTGCTTCTTAAGTATATTAAATATAATAACAAATTTATTCTAAAGACATAGAATCTAAATTACTAGTACAACTTTAATAAGCTCGTAATAGTATATTGTAATATTATATAATTTAATTTAATATAATATATTTTAGTTGTTTTGCGTTAAACTTTTCTTTGTATACAATAATATATAAGTACTTAATAAACTTATTAATTATTATTAGTATTAAATTATATTTGTTTCTAGTTGTTAAATTTATTAACTTAGACAACTTAATAATAAAGTTTATTATAACTTTATTTTATAGCAATTTAAATAATTTTTAATTTTTAATATTAAATTTTATTATAGTTTGCATATATATTATGTTTGTTCTACTAACAATTAAGATATTGTTTATTATATATTTCGATAATTTGTCTTATTTGTAAAAACTAACAATACTAATATAAAAGCTAAAGAATTTTTGTTATTTTTAAATATTTTTGCAATAATTTATTATAATATTCTTTTATATATTTGTCGATTTTGTTAATAGATATCTAAAGTTTTTTTTTTTATAAAAAACTCTTTTGTATTATTTTAAAGTATTTATAATATAGTATTTAATTTATACTTGTTTGCTAATAGTAATTTGTTTTTATTAATTTTAAGTATATTATAGTTAAACAATTTTTTTGTTTTTATATAATTATTTCTTTTGCTAAATATATTTGCTCTATTATTATTTTTGTTTAAGATATATTGTATTTTAAATTTGTATTGTTTAAGTTTTTTTAATTATTTTATCTATCTTTTATTTAGCTACTTTATAATAGTAAAGTATACAAAATTCTTATAGTTTATAAGAATTGTAAATTTTAATAATTTTTCTATATATATTTTTTATAACTTTAAGAAAATTACTATAGCAAATAGTTTCTTATTGTAAATATTATAGTTCTATTTAACTAACAAAAATTTTGTTAAGAAATATATTATTAAATATTGAATATTTTTATATTTCTAATTAAAATATATATTAATAGCTAGATCTAATATATTAATTTCAATTCTACTTAACAATTGCAAATTATATATTTTTAATACTAGTTTTTTTAAATATTTTAATTTAAGATTTTAAAATAATTTCTCTTCTACAAATTTCTATATTTATAATATATTTTTTTTTGTAAAATTTGTTAATAATATTGCGTTTACTAAATAATTTTTAATAAATTTCTTGTTAAAGTTTATAAAATTTAAAAAAAATTATACTTTTTTAATATTTATTAATAATATTTATTCTTTAATTGTTTATAGTTTTTCGAAATTTATATATATTTTGTGTTGTTTAACAATAAATTTAAGAAAATTAATTTTCTTTTAATAAAATTTGTATTTCTTTAGCTTAAAATATAAGTTTTTTATATTTAAATATTTTAATATTTTAAAAATATAGTTAATATATTTTTTTAAAATTTTCGAGTAAATTATAATATTGTTCAAGTATATTATAATAAATTAATTCAAATATTGTTATAGTATATTATTAATTATTTTCTAATATATAGTTAAGATATTTGTAAACTCGAACAATATTATTGTATATTTATATAATCTATATTGTGTGCAAAAAACTATTTTTTACTATTTTTTTGTTTTTATTCTAATCTAATTGTATGCTTTTTGTAAATTTAATTTAATAAAATACTTTGTTTCAAATAGATAATTTTAAAGTTTACTAATATTAAATAGTAAATATCGATTTTTAATTGTAATATTATTTAGTATTTAATAATTAATATATAAACAAAAAGTTCTATTCTTTTTTAATACAAAAAGAATCGAATATTCTATCTATAATTGAAATTTCCTAATAAATTTTTTCTTTTTGTTTTTTGTTAGATATTCGCGAAGTACTTCGAGCTTTTTCTTGAATAAAATATATATAAATTCAAATATAAATTGTTTGTTTAATTTAAGTTTAATTTCGTAATTTTACAATTAATATTTAGAGAGAGTTTTTTTTTTTTTTTTTTTCTTAAAATAGATACTTTTAATTGTTGTATATTTGTAATATATACTTTAGCAATTTCTTTGTTATATTAAATAGTTTAAGATTTCTAGAAAATTTGTAATTTTATTTATTTATTTTGATCTTGTAATTCGATTAATTTTTGTTAGTGTCTATTGAGTCGAACTTTGTTAGATTGTTCTTTTGCGAGAATGCAAGCTTGCTACTTGCGTGTCGAGTATAATAGTAGGTTTGTCCCGAAGACGTAAAACCTAAATTACTGGTACAACTTTAATAAGCTTGTTACAATATTGTTTAAATTTGCTATAAAAGATATTAAAATCTTTAATTAATATATTAATTGTTTTATATCTATAATAATCGAAGTTTCTATATTAGAAATTAATAGAATATATTAATTTAACAAGAATTTAAACTATAGAATTTAGAGTTGTTATATTATTTTAACAAACTATATTATTTTAAATTAACTTATTAGATTAATTTGTAAAATCGATCTTAAATTTTAACAAATAGAGAAATCTTATTTAACAATTACTTGAACTTATATCTATATATAAGTTATTAATAGTATTAATAAACAAAATAATTATATTAATATTTCTAAATTTTCTAAATATATTAATATAAATACTTACAACAATAGTAGTTTTAATACGCGTATTTCTACTTGCAATTAAAAATAAAATATAAAAGTATAATTTTAAACTCTTAAAAACAAAATTAAATCTCTAGATCTTTGTCCAAAATATCTTAAATTAAAATATAGATTATATTATAAAAATATTTTTTGCAAAAACAAATTAACTAAGATTAAAGATAATTTTTTTATTAATCTTAAAACTTATAATATTAGCAACTTCGAACTAGCAATATTTAGAGAAAAAAGTTTCTTTAATATTTTAAATAACAACTTAGATAACTTTAGCAAGTTAAAAAACTAAATATTTTTAACAAAGATTATAATTCGAAACAAAAGCTAATATTTATAAGAAAAATAATAAAGAAGCTTAAAATTATATTTAATTTATAAGATAAAATCTTGTTTATTAAAGTTAAGCTTTGTTCTAATATTATTAACAATAAGTTATTTAACAATTAATAACTAGATCTTTATATTAAGATTTGTTTAAATTAAGTTTATTTGTTTTTTAATAAATACTATATTAAAGTAATATTATCTATTAATATTAAATCTTTTAATAAAGTTTTTATTAATAGAAAGTTTGTCAAATTTTATAAACTTTCTATTATATTGTTTTAAAACTCTATTAAATTATATCTAATTAATAACAAATTTATCTTTAATATTATTTATATTGCTTAAGTTATTATTAATTTTATTAAATATATTAATATCTTATAATATTTAATAATTAAACTAGAATAATTTGCAATTGTTCTTAAGTAATATATTTTAGATAAAAAATATAATATATAAATTAAAAACAATATATAATTTCTTAAGTTTAACTTTAATTATTGTATAAAGTATTATTTATTAAATTAGTAATTATAAAAAATCTTTAATAATTAACGCAAGTAACTCGAATATTTGTTTTCGAAATCTCTTAATAAAATTAATATTTGTTAAATAAATATCTGTATATTTTTGAAGTTTGTTATTAAAAAAAACTACAAGATAGTTGTAATACTATTTAAGTACTTTGCTATACTAAATTAATTTAAAAAAAACAATAGATATCTAGTTTATATTATAAACAACAATATAATTATAATTATTGCAATTATTATCTTCGATAATTATAACAAATTTTATATAAAACTTAAACAAAAATTTTCGAATATAAATTAATTTAAAAAGCAAATATATTTAAAGTTTAAACAATAAATTAAGCTTTTTAACTTATAAGAAGTTAATAAGTTGCTATTTAATAAAAGTGTTAATTATATTATTAATTTTGTTTTAAAAGCAACTTCTTTAATTAAGAAAGTTTATAGAATATCTTGTTAAAAAGAAGAAATTATTAGAGTCTATTTTAATAATATAAAGAGCAAGAATTAGATTTACAATAATATTTTACAATATATTGTTTCTATTTTTATAGTCAAAAAGTCTAATAGAGATTTGCGCGTTTACGTAAACTATAGAGATTTTAATATTTTAACAATTAAGAATTGTAATATTTTATTGTTAATTCGAAAGATTTTGCAATACTTATACAAGATTAAATACTATAGCAAGTTTAATATTATTGTTATTTTTAACAAAATTCGAATATATTTTAATAACAAATATAAGATAGTCTTTATAATTTGCTAACAACTAAAGAAAATATAGAATTGTTAATATTTTTATTGTTTGTAATATCTTTATTACTTTAACAAACCAAATTTTGTTTTACTAAAACTTTTTTTTAAATTTCTTTATTTATTATTGTTATATTTACAATTTTTTATTCTACAATTTCTTTGTCTTCAATTTTGAATTCTATTTTTTTATTAAATATATTTGTTATATTTATATCTTAATTATTTATATTTGTAATTTCTTTTACAATTTAATTCTTATTTATTGTTGCAATTAATTTAACAAATGAAAAAAAACTTAAAATAAAATTTAATTTTAAAGTTCTTGCTTAACAAATATTAAAAATATATTTATACAACAAAAAAATAAGACAAATTATCTAAACTAAAAAAACTAATAAACAAAAAATTCTAACTATTTTTTGCAAAACAATTAAACTAGAATTTAAAAATTGTATAATAATCGAATATTTTACAATTAAAGTTAAATATTTATTTGTTTAAGACAAAATATATACATTTTAAAGCAAAAATTATATTCTTCGAGTTAAAGCAATTAGATTCTAGTATAAATTATTAAACACTTAATATTTTAATTAAATAATAGCGCTTAAAAAAGTATAATATTATTACTATTAATCTATATTGTATTTAAATATTAAAAAATTAAAAAATATATTAAAAGCTATTTAATTTGTAAGTATATTAAATTATATTGCAAATATAAGTATAATCTACTAAAGTTTCTATCTATTTTAGATTGTTATTAACAAAATATATTTTGTAACTTTATTATCTCTCTATTATTATATTGCTATAAAGAAAAGATTTTCTAGTATATTTTAATAATAATTGATAAATTATTTAAGAATAAAAAGTTTATATTTATAAACTTTTTAAAAATTAAGATTATAATTTAAGTTTCTATTAATTATATTTGATATATTAGAGACTTCTTAACTATTATTGTTTTAAACAAAGATACTTAATTTATTGCTTACTTTTAACAATATTTTTACAAAAAACTAGAAATTAAATCTAAGTTATTAATTGTATTTTATTTAAAAATCAATAATTAAATTAAAAATACTAATATTGTTTTTGAACAATATTTTCGAATATATATACAATATAATTAAGATAACTAAGTTAATTATTTTGTTATTATTAAGTTTGTTCTTAATAATTATATTAACAAGTTTATTAACTTATTTTTTTTATTATTATTAAAGACTATTTATTACAATTAAGTCTAAAGTTATTTATAATTTTTCTTAATAATAATATATTTAAACCTTGTCGCAATATAAAGAATATTAACAAAGTTGCTAAAAAAATTAAGATTTTGCAAAACTTTCTTTATTAAGAGTTTGCCTAAATTTAAATTAAACAAATAAAGTTTACTAATTGCAAATATATTGCAATTTCGAAGTTTAAAGTTGCTAATTAAGTTATACTTAATACTTAAAATATTAAAATTACTTAATTATACAAATTTCTAGAGTATAAAAATACAAATTTCTATAAAATTATTCGAACAATTAACAATTATATTTACGAACTAGAACTGCTCGAATTAATAAAGATTTATCTAATATTTTATTTATAGTTTTTGTATCTTAATAAAAGCAAGTTTTTGTTAAATTAAGTAATAAATTAAGTTTTTGTTGTCTATTAATATTGTTAACAATATTAACAACAATAATTTCGAATACTATATTAAAGATATCGAAGTATTATATTATAATATGCGCAAAAATAACAATAATATAAATTTAAGTCTAATAATTACTAATTATAGACGCAAAATACTATATTATTAAATTCTCTTTACAAGCTATATAAACTACAATAATAGATCTAAATAACAAGATTACTTTATAGTTAACAATTATTTTAACTTTGTTGTTAACTTTTATTATTAATATCTAGACGCAACAAGATTTTATTAGATATTCAAGATATCTTCTAATTAACAATCTAATAAATAAAATAATTTGCGTTTATATCTTTTGCGCTTTTCTATTATTGTTGTCAAATATCACTTAATATATATTTATAGTTCTTGTTATTATATTTGAAATTAATTTCGAAAACTTATTGTTAATATATTACTATTGCTAGAAGTTACTTGTTATATATTTGTAGTCGAAATTAAATATTTTTTTAAATTAAATTAACTCGATATATTACTTTGTCTTTTGCGTTAATTAACAAGAATCTCGAAAATATATTATTAATATATTACTATTGTTAAAAGTTATCTAATATATATTCGCAATTTTTGTTGTTATCTTTATAGTATTTCTATTAGATATTTTGAGATATTTCTTCTAAATATCTTTTAAATAAAAATTAGCTTAATATTTCTAAATATACGTACAATTATATATAAATTGCTATTAAATTACTTTTATATTATTTTCTCTCTTTGTATAACAAGTTTAGACAAACGTATTCGAATATAGTTAAAATTCGACAAATTTCGAGTTTTTAATATTGTTATTTTCTCTTATTGTTGTTAATCTCTCTCTTAGATTTTATAACTAGTCGATTCTCTAAATCTTCTTAAATATAATTAATCTCTCAATTTTTGCGTTATATAATCTAGATCTCTCTCTTAGAGTTAAAATTAATAATCTTTTATACTTTTTTTAATTTTTCTATATTTAATGTTTTCTTAAAAACTTATTTATTTTTCTCTCTCTCTTAATCTTGTTATTGTTCGACAAATTGCTTAAAACTTGCTTTTTGCTATTTAATAATTACTTAATATTTTATTTTAAGTATTAAGCTATATTCGATAAATATATTTAATATTAATTAAAAGTAGTTAAAAGTTAACTAGAATATTATCTATAATATATATATTTTTTACTTTGTATATTACTATTTTTTGTATATTTTATTTTAAAAATTTTCGATTATTTCTTTTTATCTAATAGATTTATTCTCTTATTTAATATATATTAAAAATTTTAATTTTAATTGTCGAACAATATTTAATATATATTCGATATTAATCGAAGTTTATATTTAACAAATACTTAAAATTAATTAAAGTTAACTAAAAATATTAATTAAAAAATCTAATATTACTTTGTCGAAACTTGCAAGTAGAAAAAAGAAGTAATATTACAATTTTAGATTAAATAGATTTTACTCTTTAATTATTCTTTAAGCTTTTGCTTTTTAGTCTCGAATATACTATAAATAATATCTAGCGTCTTAATATTTATAATACTTATATTTATTTCTTGTATATAGTTAGCTTTGTATAGCTAGTATTTTTGTTTATTAACTATATACTAGCTATTAAAGCTTTAACTTTAACAATATATATTAAGATAAATAGTTATTATATATTAATAAAAGAGATTATTTCTTATAATTTTGGAATATATATATTTATTAATATTAAATAAATATACAAGTATTTATCTATCTAAAACTAGATATTAATATATAGAGTTCTATAAATAGTTTATTAAATTAATAAATTTAAATATATAAACTATTATATTATAATTAGAAAAAAGTTAGTAAATTAAGTATTTAAAGTAGATTGTTATTTTA
>JAABUS010002540.1_pt1 | contig 34033 bp, 33 predicted proteins | sample 5560161 | NCBI WGS metagenome assembly JAABUS01 (sample SAMN10711885, study PRJNA513376) | rock metagenome | isolation source: Antarctica rocks | place: Antarctica: Victoria Land, Trio Nunatak nord | collected 2016-01-04 | reverse complement strand
GTAGAATGTGATGTAGAAAGAAAGATGATGTTGAACAAAGAGATGTTGATGAAAGAAAATAGAGACTGAGTCAGATCTGAGCTAGAGACACTGACTAGTTCTATTCAGTCTTGATACGCTCGTAACAATAACAATGAAGTTCTAGAATTTCATCATGACTTATGTTGTACAAAGCGAAGACTGAGAGTTGAGCATCTTCTTTAAAATGTATGACATGATCATGAGCTTAATGCAAAGACAAGATATTAACGTTCTTCTTGAAGAAGACGTCTAGAAACTCAAAATATCTGAACGATAAAATTGTGACTAAATCAACATTCTTACTTTGTTGATAGACTTCAAGATCTTCTTGTGTCATGAATGCAGTCAAATGAAATTTCTTTTTCATTTGATGAAGATTCAGACGATGATTCTTATTATACATACTGTCTTGAGAATGAGACGAGAACTGAGCAAGAGTTGAACTGTTCTTTGAATGAATAGTCAAAATCGCGCGACGCGATTTTGATTCATTAAAGTCTAGACTAGAAGATGAGATTGACTCAAGATTCAAAAAAACATCGATTTTTCTTAAAGTGATGCTAAACACTTCAATGTCTTTGACATAAGCAGCATGATCAAAGCTTTGAACTCTCAACTCAACTATGTCAAGTTGTATAAAAGATTAATTGAATTGATCTGCTCAAGAAACAACAGAAGTTTTAAAGAGAAAAGAATTTCAACACTTGATTTTTGATGAGTATTCTTTTTGAATGACTTGAAAAATACAACTAGAAGTTTCTTGTTTCAGATGAAAGATAAGACTGAATGAGATTTGTTTCTTGTGAACAAGCTGAGTATTAGTTGACTTCTCATAAGCAAACGAAAAGTTAGATTGCTTCTTGTGAGCAGATGAGAAACTGAGTTGCTTCTTGCAAGCAAATTGAAAACTGAATTGCTTCTTGTGAGCAAACTGAAAACTGAGTTGCTTCTTTTGAATGAATGAAAAACTGAGTTGCTTCTTGCAAGTGAACTGAAAACTGAGTTGCTTCTTTTGAGCAAATGAGAGACTAGATTGCTTCTTGCAAGCGAACTGAATGCTGAATTGCTTCTTGTGAGCAATTCATGAACTGAGTTGCTTCTTGTGAGTGAATTGAGAACGAGACTAAGAGAAAGTTACTTTGTTAACTTCAAATGAGAAATTTTCTTCTTGTTGATTAAAATCATAGATCTTGATGAGAAATGAACAATAATAATTAAGACAGAAAAAGAAAGACAAGATGAGAATATTGTGCTCAAAATTGACATCAATGACGTGACAATGAAGTCATGATAGACTCATGATGATGAAGTATTGACTTAATTCAATGACATAAAAGAATAGTCTTTTGATGTGTTCATCAAGAATCATTGTGATTTCAACGACATAAATAATGTCATCAATTAAAGCAACTTGATCATTAAATTCTCGAAGTCTGTGAGAGTGAGTTAATTGATGTAAGAAAAGATGATGTTGTTGCGTGAAGAATTTATTCATAAAGACATAAGTGAAGACTTCACTATCAATCAGAGCGAGAGTGAGAACTCTAGATTGAGCTTAACGTAGAATAAAGAATACTATCATGTGACTATCTTTGAATGTCGAATCGAATTCAAAGAGTTTCAAGACAGATTTAGCAGAAAACTTTCTATATGATTGAAGTGAGAATGAGAAAATTGAGACTAGTAAACAAGATGATATGTATACAGATCTCTGAATGTGACTTAGCTCAAAGACTAGACTTTTCTTGCAGACAGTGAGATTTCTTCATTTATATTGATGACATCACTGTCGTAGATGTTCATGATACGCAGAGTGAAGAACTTCTTATTTGAGCATTCTTTAATGATTTTGCTCAAATGTTGCAATTTGCAGTAGTAGCACAGCTTTCACTTGTTGCAGATTTTCTTGATTTCAGAAATGATCAGAATCTTATCTTGAACGATGACAATGATGAAGCTTAAATTCATTGACTTATCAAGAAACAAGAGAGAAAGAGACGAAGATACTGTCAAGACAACAGTCACAGAGATGATGATCTTTGAACTCAAAAAGTTACTAGTCAATGCAGAGACATTCTTGACTTTGACGAATGAAATGATGATAAAGACGAAGCGAGATTGATGATGCTTAAGCTGCTGAAGCTCTTCATCGATGTCAAAGAATGCTTGAACTCATTGATGAAAGATGAAAGATTGAATTTCATTGAGATTTTGTCAGAAGAGAATGATGACTTAAGTGAAATAATTGACATTGCACTTCAGACAGTCAATCAATGAGAAATCTTTCATCAAAGAATATTCTTTCTTTTGATAGAAAAGATTGTAGTAGTCAACAAAGCTATTCATGTCTTGCTTCAGAGTTTCGCGAAGATATAGATGAGCATTTTCTGTCTTGAAAGAATTGTTGCAGCAATGACGCAACTTGTGTTATCAATCTGCAAAGATAAAAATGATACAAAGATCATTGACTCGATATTGATTCATTAAATTGTGAGTTTTCTTATCTATAATGAGTCGTGACTCGACATAAACGATCTTAGCTCGATGAGAGAAATAATGATCATCGTTCATGTTCATGCGCTGTATCAGACTCTGCTTTCAGACATTCAAATGATCTTTGTTCTTCTTATACTCAGATATGTTGAAAAGCTTTTTGAATCTAATGAAGATCGAGACAGCAACAGAATTTGCAAAGACTTGAATGTTGAAGAAAGATTAATTGTGCAGAGTTTGTGTGATGATCTGAGCTATCATCACAAGAAACTGAGAATTCAATTCTTGATAAACTGAAGAATTAAAAGCGATGAATGAAGATGAAATAATGACGTCATGTTGTTGAACTTGATTTTGAAGCTCGCGCATTACGCGAAAGACTTCAACTGAATTTTTGATCATACTTTGAGTGAACTGTTCAACAGCACGCTCGTTGTCAATCAAGAAGCAATGAGATTGCTTCATTTGAGCAAGAAGATAACTAGATGAGATTTCAATGTATAAAAATGTTGCAAGAAGTGTAAATCTTTTATAATGTCAAAGACTAAACTAGACTAGAGATTCTATCAATATAGAGAATTGATTATTATTTTACTTGAACTAGATACAGAACAATACATCAGATAATGTACAAGATGAAAGACAAGAAATGAAAGAAAAGAATGAGAATTCAACTTTTATATACATGAATTGAGTAATGTCAGAACTGAGCAGCAGTTTTATGACTTAAGATTGCAAAAACATGAAACAGATTTTGATGTGACTAGACTAAGATGATGATGACTAAATTAATGACTTAGTTCAATGAACTAAGACTTTCTAAGATATCGATGATACTAAATCAAGTTGACGACATATTTTATACTCTGAGCTAGAATGATGATCTGACATCATGACAAAAAGAGTCAAGAATATTGCTGTCATCAAAGATAAAAAGATGATAGCTGAGAACTTGTATATCTGTTTATGAAACATTGCACTGAAGTGATATGTTTTTGAGCTCACTGACATGAAGAAGTGTCTTCTTAAGCTTTCGCTTGACGAATGACATTAAACTCTATTATCTCGATTCAAGAAATCATCTGCGATAGCTTTCATTATTATAACAACAAAGAAATACATTATGAGTGATGTCTATCGATGAAGAGAATCTCATGAGTACGCTCAGATCATTCTTCATGAAGTCAGATTTGTGAAAATGATCTTTATTTATAATCAGCTGTTTCTGATTTACAATGAAATTAATTTGAAACTTCGAAGAAATCTGAAATCTTTTGAACTCAAGACAACAATAAATGCATGACTTCAGCAGTTAAATCAATATAAAGAAATGTGATTTGATCTTGTTATGAGAGATAAACAATGCAGTTTTGACAGCATTGAACAATCGTCTAACAACGTCTCTAACATCATCTTTATCAAAGAGCGTAATCAACAAAGTAACAAAGATCAATCAGATGATCGAAATTTAGATCAGTATAGCAGTAATTTTCAGTCGAATTTTCAGCAACAGTTTCAGAGCTACGACTTTCAGAACTCAAGATCTTCTTATTAATCTTATTCAAACAATTCAGCTTATCAATTTAATCAGTTTGCACAACAAGCTCAAGTCTTGTTAGCTTCTCATCAGTTATTATTGCTGATTGAAGAAAACAACAGCAGAACTTCTTTCACAAGTGAGTTAGATTCAAACTCTTCTTGCTATTCAAACAATCAACAATTATTTCAAAGATCTCAAAAGACTTATTTCGTCATGATGATTGAAGAAAACATTGAACAGAAAAGTTTAGATGAAACATATGACAGATTCATGAAATCTTATCATGATGATTCAAGTACGAAACTGAAAGAGATTTATTATCAAGATGTATCAGATGATTATGTCAAAGATACTCTAGAAGAGAAAACTGATCGCAATAATGACATAATGAATGCAGAATTCATGATGTCAACTCGAGAAAAATTCAAGACTATTTATTATCAGTGTAAAGCTGAGTTTGCATTCAACAGTAAACTGCATAAACATCTTAAACAAACCAAGTTTCAATGCAAAACAGCTTCTTCAAATTTGCAGATTAGTGCTGCAGTATCTTTGAAACTTTTGAAATCAATAGTTCTCATCGAAATATTCATGATTTCATTTGAAATCTTATCAAAAGATAGAATTGTAATTCAATTCACAGTTGAATCAGTTGCAGAAACTGACTATGCTTTTCAAGAATGAAAGTACGCAACGTTCAAAGCATCATGATATACTAAGAATAGTGCGAAGTATGATGTTTATGCTGACATCGAGTGCACAATGTCTTTGAGTGATAGAGAGTTCATAGAATCAATAACATTGAATTTCGCTACTAAGATTAGAAAGTTGACATCTTTGATTTTGATTCGTGATATTGAGAATAAGATTCATAATTCAGATGAGTATATCTTGATGAATGATTTCATCAAAGAAACATTGTTGAACAACACTTCAGCTATTGCTTTCTTTCAAAGAGAAGTTCATTTGATGAATGATCTTAAGATGAAAATGCTTATTGACATTGACATTTTGAGTTCAAAACAAATTCAGATAAATTTGAATGACAGAATCTTGCAAATATATAGTTGTTAAAACATCATCATCAAGATAAATATTGTCATTTGAGAGAAAGCAAATCTAAAAAAATAGTAAAATCTCAAGAAAAGATCATCATTTCATCTTATGTCTTTCTGAAGATTCTTGTCAAGATTAAAGATCTATCAAAGAATTAAGACTTTATATTCAAATCAGAATATGATCAGAATATAAGAACGCAAGACGATCTTTATGCTCATATTATGAATGTCTCACTTTTCTTTGTACAACTACGAAATGACATCGATCAATCTCTTACTATACAGAGACACACTAGATTAAAGTTCGTCATAGAGTACAATGAAGACGAATGTTTTTTAGCAAATTCGATAAATAATCATCTTGCAATCATTGAATGAAAGCATAAGAGAACTTCATGAAAAAAGTCAATCGACGTAGCAATGCTAGTCATCATCTTCGCACTAGATGAACTCATCAAGAATGCAAAGAAACTTTCGTCTGTCAGAATTACATCTACTGTTGAACAAGTTCTGTTTAATGAAATCACGATTTTCAACAATGAATTCATCTTCACTCAGATATCAAACATGATGACTTTCTACTCGAAAATTTGAACTGATCAGAGCATTATCATCAATGTTTCAGAAAAAAACTGAATGTCAATCACGCTTAAGTCAGAAGTGATTAAGCAGAAAGCATTCAAGATTTATTCACTCAGTACTAAAGACAAAAACATGATTGACAAAATCTTTGACAAGCTGCATGCTTAAGACAAACTGTCATGAACAAGTCAATTTACTCTCTTCAAGTATTCAATCTTTGTAGTATGAAGTACTACGTCAAGCGAAGAATAAAAGAAAAAAGTAGTGATAGACATATGAAAGTTCAACAAGATCATCATTTCAAACAGTTATTCAATGTCACTTCAAACGAAAATGATCATCGCAGTGACAGAATGTCAGTATATCTTCATCATAAATGTGCAGAGATATTTTCATCAATGACAAATAAAAGTAACTGATAGAAATAAACTCACTGTCGTAAATCATTGATAGCAGAAACAATTCTCGATGATGATAATGAGATTCAAGAATTCACTTTCATATGTTCAATGACAAATTAACAAAATTCTGTGATCTCATTGAGTCTATGCTAAAGTTTATATGAACAACATTGTAATTTTTTCTCACACTTTAAAGAAATATTTAAAGCATCTTCACGTCATTTTCAGTCTGTTCAGAAGACTACGTGTATGTTTAACATCGACGAAATCATTTCTTGAATATTCATTCGTTTTTCTTTTAAAACAAAAGATAGATGGTTTTGAACTAACTACATTGATGAAAAAACTTGTCATCATCAGCTCATTTCGATTTTCTCAGTCTTTTAAGAAATTAGAAACATACATCGAATTGATTGAATATTTGCGAAACTATGTGTCATACTATGCTCAAATGACAGAATCATTACAAAAGCGCAAAACTGCTCTTTCTAAAGAAGTTTCTAAAGATCTCAATAATGCACGAAAGACAAAGACATCACGAATTTTCCTAGTCAATTCTATCAAGAAGAAACTTAATGTCTTTCAACTTTTGCAGAAGCAGTTTCAAAAACTCAGTGTACTGACTCACTACAATTCAAATCTATCGCTTTATGTGAATCTGAATGCATTCAAAGTCTACGATTTCAATGCAATAATGTATCATATTATAGACGAAAAATCACGCTCAATTCTCTTCTTAAGTAGAGAACTAAATTTCGCTGAAAGAAACTACTGATCTATTGAACTTAAGATAGTCGACGTAGTCTGAGTAGTTTGTCAGATGCATCATATGATTGAATTCACGAAGAAATTGTCAATCACGATGTATACTGATCATTCGACAACGATTTCTATTGCACATCAGATCTCTCTGTTCTTCTTCAATACTGACAAGCTAAATCTAAGACTCATTCAAGCTTCTTAATACTTATTCACTTTTGAATTGAACATAAGATATAAGTCTGGCAATAAGAATCTGATATCAAATGCTCTCTCTCATTTATTGAAAGAGCGTAGTTTCAACGATGCGTCAAGTATTAAGATCAAAGAAATACTTGAAACTCTGCATGCAGCAGTGAAAGATCTTGAGAATCATTGCACTTACGCATTTGCAGTCTTTCTAGTAAAAATGTTAGCGAACTTTCGTCAAAGATTATTACAAGCTATGAAAATCGATAAGCGTTGAAAAAATATCATAATCAATATAAAGACAGATAACATGAAAGCATTATCTTAAGAAAACTACTTTGATATCAAAAATGATCTGCTTTATCACATTAATCAGAATAGTGATAGAAAATCAAGACTGATGATTTCAAAAGCGCTTGAAGAAGAAATCTTTGAGCTCACTCATTGATCTCATCATGTCAAATTTCATCAAACTTATCAGCATATAACAGAATCACTTTATATCAGAAAGTTATCAATCAGACTACGAAAATTCATTGAACATTGCTTGAACTGTCTTTTATATCAGACTAGAAGACATCAATCATACGAAGAATTGCAGCTCATTAGAATGATGAACATCTTCTTTCACACAATTACTATGAACTTTGTTATGACGTTATCAATAAGTCAAGAAGAATATGATTGTATGCTGATCATAATTGATAAATTCTTCAAGCGAATGATGATGATATTGAGCAAGACAACTTACACAGCTGAACAATGAGCGCATCTAATTCTAGAAAGATTGCAGATAGCGAATTGAGACGTTTCAATTGCAATCATTAATGATAGAGATTCAAAGTTCATATCTGATTTTTGAAAGATTACATTCAAGAAGTTGAGAACGTCAATATTAATCAGTATCATTTATCACTCTCAAACGAATGAGCAATTCAAACGTATCAATCAGATGATTGAAATCACTCTTAGATTTCTTCTATTTAGCATTGAAGATAGCTTATGACTCTCGCTGCTATTGACATTGCAAGTCATCTTTAATAACTCAGAGATGACTATCAAGCATTTGTCAAATAAAGTCATTTATGAATTCAGAACTACGAAAATTTCAAATCTTATTTAATCTCAGAAAAATTCAAATTTAAATTTCGTGATCAAAAGATTCATCTATCGCTTAAAAGCTATTGATATCATTTCTTTTGTCATCGACAAAGCTAAAGCTTGATATGATAAAAGACATAAATCAATGATTCTAGAGAAAGATAGTTTCATCTTTCTACACTTATATTGAAAATATCATCTTTTGAGTCATCTTTCTTGAAAATTATCACAGCAGTACTGCAAATCTTTTCAAGTGCAATGAAGAGTAAACAAATTAGTCTACAAATTGAAGTTGTCAGCTCACTGATGAATTTATTCAATTATATTAATAGTGTAATTGAAACTTGTTCTTGAAGAAGCAGACTGATATGAATGATTTCATCTCTCTCATTCAGATTCTATACTGATTGAAAATGACACGAAGAAATGAAGCTCTTATGAGATCAAGAAGTTAGTTGACAAATGCTTTCAATGATATGAAAGAGATTCTCTCATCAAAGAGTATCTGATTCAATGAAAGAAATATAAATCAGAATATGATGAGTGATATGATGAAGATTTGCTAGATAATGCTTTGAAACTGATAGTCAACTACGATATTAATCATTCTGATTCTAACACATGCAATAGAGAATGAATTTTCAAGATTGTTTCGATGAAGCGATTTCTGAGTGTCTATATCTAAATCAACAAGAACGTTGATTACTTATTTAAAAAAGAAAATATTGTTATGAATTAAACACTGTAGTTGATTATTAGCTTAATATCTATGACGACGCACTAAAGTCTTTAGCGACGCGCTAGTCAAGCTTAAACCTGACGTTGTCTTAGATTTGCTCTTTATCTTTTATCATTAATATCAATACTATTGCTTGTTTTATAAACATCTCAACAGATCACAAAAACAAGATCATTAAAGAAACAAAATGTTTACATTTTAAATCACAGATGCATAAGCTGAGCAATGAATTGAAATTGATTTGATGCTTCGCAAAATGAGTCAGAATCGAAAGTCAGCTATTCAAGAAACTTTCATAGTTTTCATTATTAAAGAGCGACAATTTCAATCACATAGCAAATTCATTTGAAGAAAAAACTGAGATGCTACGAAAGAAGTTCTTTTCATCATTGTCTTAAACAAACATCAGCAACATTTCGAAATCATTTATATTGCTGACAGTGTCGTTCAATTCAATCTTATTGCAAGATGAGATGAGATAAATGATTCAATGAATAAAAGTTGACAAAGCATTAGATGCATTCGAAATTTCAAATAAAGCGCTTCAAGTGAGTCTAACAGAACTGACTTCGATATTAATCAGTCTGTTCAACGCATGTGTAATTCACAAATATCATTCAAAGCAGTTCAGAAAAGCTCAGACAATAGTACTATGCAAATCAAAAAAGAGCAACTACATTGACTTGAAAATGTATCGATTCATTGCTTTGCTAAACATCATGAATAAGACATTGAAATCAATCATAATCAAGAGATTAAATGATATTACTGAGACTTATCACATGCTTTCAAATGCTCAAATGAGAATGAGACGCAAGCAATTCATGATCTCAGCGCTGAATCTACTAGTAAAACAAGTACACGCAGTATGAGACTACAAAATTAAGTACGTGATCTTCATGCTTAGTTTAGATGTCGTTGAGATGTTCAATCATGTCTTGCACACTAGACTTCTGCATACTCTGAGAATGAGAAGAACATTGAACTACATAGTCAAATGAACTTGCAGCTTTCTGAAGAACAGAAAGTCATCGCTGACGTTCGATGAACAAATCAGCGCGATGCAATGAATAAACGCTGACATATTGCAGAGATTTCTCATATCATCGATTCTCTTTCTATTCTTTAACGTAAGCTTAATCAAAAAATGCAAAGCTTTAAAAATCAAAATCAAAGTGCTTGACTTTGTAAATGACATCAATATTTTGATCTATGACAAAATCACAGAATCAATCTGCAAATCACTGAGTCGAGCATATAATGTCTGTGCGAAGTGAGTTCAAACTCATGATGCTACGTTCGCTTCAGAGAAATATGAACTCACACACTTCACTTGTAAGTCAAAAAGATTTGACATGATAGTCAATTTACATATAGAAAACTCAGTAATAAAGTTGAAATCAAACGTATGAGTTTTCAAAGTGCAACTGAACATGAAACTACAATGAGATTTGCATCTTCGTTAAATAGAAGTGAGTCATGTCATTAAGATGTTGATGCTTAGTTAACTTGAGATCTTCATCTGAGAAGTTACATTTGCAAAAGCAAGACAGATATACTCAATAATGATAAGATTGAAAATGATGTTCAAAGCATTAATATGACATCAACGCAATAAAGAAGAGAAATTGTCGAGTATAAAATGAAGACTAGAAACTCTTCAGAATCAAGCATTGTATCATGTGATTGACGTCTTTAGAAAAGTGAACATCGAAACGCTGAAAGTTGAAACATATACATTTTCACTACATGTTCATCTGAACAAGCTACAGAATCAAGTCACACTACGCAGTTGAATCAACGACAGAACACAGAAGACTTGATGAGCATACAAAATCATATGTGCTTGTTTAATAAAAACTAACAAATTTATTTCTTGCTTCTCAATCTTTAAAAAAAAATGACGTTTCTGAACGTTTCAATTCGCAAAGAAGCAAAGATACAGTTTAAATACAAATGACTCAATCTCTTAACATTGATTCAAATGAGTAAACGTGCAATTGTACAGTTTCATAAAAGTCAATGAAATCTTCAATGAGAAAACTACAAAAAACGCATTGCAGACATTAATACATCTTTCGCTTAAAGATCTCATTTATTCAAGAAGTCAGTAAGAATGCGTAATAATCTTCAGAAGATCAAAAGTACTCTTGCAACTTACATCAGAATCAAACGCATAAAGCTGAATGTTTATTTGCACTTGAGAAACATATCAAGTGCAAATAGTTCTCAATGCAACTGCAAATAAAGTTATCAGACAGTTAAGCATATTCTGATGCATTGCTTGAATTGAATGCATCTTCAATTAAATATGCTGCAAGACATTGACTTCACGAACTATTAAATCATTATTTCAATCACGAGAAGTCTCAAGACAACAGCGAGAATGATGATGAAAATGAAGCTGCTGAAACAGTTTAAAATGACAAGAACACTCATTCTTTAACATGTAATTATCATGAACAAATTTGATACATAGTCTCAGTTTTATCGTTTTGACTGCGTGTAGCAGTCATATAAACAGTGAGCGATTTTCTATCTCAGAAAGTTTTGTTCACTTAACATACATAGCATAGCTTTCTCTCATGAGTCAATCTAATTGATGTCACAAAAATGTATGAATTATTATTATTATTATTCAACTATTACAATGAACACTTGCATTATTCATTGTAATTGTAATTGTAATTCATACATTCTTGTGACATTGATTTAGACTCGACTCATGAGAGACTCTATGCTACTTATATCGAGTGAACAAAACTCTCTGAGAAAGAAAACCACTCGCCGTCTATACAGCTGCTTCGCGCAGTCGAAACAATGAGATTGACACTGTGTTACCAAGTAATGAATCTATAGCTTCTATTCAGCGCGTGACGCTCGAGTAAACTCTTGATGAGAATGTCTGTGCTGTTTGATTATGATGCATCGTCTTTGCTCTGCTCTTCATTGACGGTATTTTATACAACGATGTCTTGATTCGATTCTCGATTCGAAGACGAAAGACGTTTTCTTTGCACTCGTGATGCTCATGATTGTAACGTACGTAGAGCTGCGTTCTCTTACTCAATGATTATCATTCATTGAGCAGAGAAATATGTGATGAAAGAGAGATGCACACGATGAGAAGATAAAGTGTAATTGTACTGAGTAATTCTTTTCTTCTCTTGATTTGACTTGTGTCACGTAGACGTTGAATGAATTGTTAGTATAGACGTGCGATCGCAATCGTTCGATGTTTGACTCTGATCGATGAAAGAGAATGCGTTCTGATTGTTCTCTTGAGCTCTCAATTTTCCACGTGAATAGATGAATGACTTGACGTCAAGTAAAGAAGATGAGCTCAAGCCTCTTCAGTATATCAGCGTGATCGACGAGTCACTACTTCTTCAAGCACTGTAGTCACGTCTCTCAATATCTGAAACGACTATTCTACCTGATATCTTTTCATCAATTACTCGATGACACTGTCGATGTGATGAAGACGTTTCAATATCGACGCAGTCGACGAGTCGCAAATTCTTCGATTACTTGTAGTCACAACTCGCAGACTCTTCATCTGAGTTGTCTTTTTCACTAGTAGTATCTTCTCATCTCTTACTGACATCGACATATCATTAATCTTCTTCGTAGATCGATTGTGACTGTTAGAAAAGATGTTGTCGCATGAGTAAAAACTCTGCATGACGACTTTTCTGATCACGCAACGTTCTAACATTGTTTGAACTGCGTCGAATTGAGATCTCTTGACTCTTTTGACTTCTATTCGAACACAGAATAGAATCAAAAGATTCGTAGTCGACATCACGTACAGATGAATCTCGTCGTCAGTCTGCATTATTCATGATGATTATACTTTTTAAGATTGAAAAAAAAACTGCATAAAAATAATAATTCATTTGTTAATTATTGAAAGAAAGTTTTATCATTAAATTAATCTTCATAAATGTTTGTAGAAAATAAATATTCAGCAATCTGCATGCAGATGAGAAAGTTAAATAAAATGCAGAACTATGAGAAAAATTGCTTATGAAAATCATTCAATTCAATATCTTATCATTGTGATAACAAGAACTGAGACAGAACACTCTTGCATTTGATCTGTTGAGAATGATTAGCAGAAAGAACTTGAATCACAAACATTCTTTAAATTTACATGCTAACTACATATAAATCTTGTTAAGACTGCGTGTCTGTTACTACGACATAAGCAACTCACAAGACTCGTTAAGTTCAACACAAGCAAACTTAAGAGTTTCATTAATATTGTTTAACAGATGTTCAGACACAGACATTCTATATGTAAGCAATACGCTGATGAGAAGACTTTGTTAAAAGAAGAGAGACATAAGCAAGTTAATAAAGAATGATTGAACTACACTGTCTGATTAAAAGTGTAGCATATAAACATCTTTGCAAAACATGATTGATCTGCATGAGAAAAATCTCTACAAATAATGCAAAATAGATGAGTTGCACGTTTTACAAGTGAAGCAAGCATCTGTGAGATGTGATATACAATGATGATGATTGTTGATCTTAAGAATCTCATCTTTTTACTGAGTTCTGACTCTTGAATATCTTAATGATAAAATCAATCTCTAGTCAAAGACATCATCTGTATAACTCAAGAAAACAGTAGCACATGTTAATATGATTAAAGAAGAAATCGACTGCAATATGCATGCATATCACTGACAAAACATTTGCGATTCATGCTTAAGAAGTAAACTGTCAAAATTTGAGCAATAAAAGATTTTGCTCATCTTGAACTGTGAATCTGCGACAAGAAAGACTATCTCTCGCTAAGAGAAAAATCAATATAGAGATCATGTCTTATGTATATTGCATGCAACGTATACAACATATTTTCAATAAATTATACAGAAGCAGAGTTGCAACATTAATGACATGCAATTATTGAACTCAGCTCACAACTTCTTTTATCTAGTGAAAAACACGTCATCACAGTCAAAAACTTGCATATATGTGAATAAATGCTTAAGACTCAATCAATGAGTGATAGAAACAGCTGAATCAGACATTTGTTTGATCAAAATATTAACTTGCAACACAGATGACAAAATGCAGACGTTGCAACTTATAAACATTTACAATTCATGTTCATTGTTCTCTACATTTATAAAGAGATCTTCAATCATTTCTCGCTTGAGTAAGTTACTCAAAGACAACTGCAAACAACTGATCATGAAAGATTTCAATCTACATCACTTTCACTGAGAGAAACAAAGATGCTTCACTCAACATGCAGCAATCAACAGTTTACTTGACATTGTTACTAATGCTAAGCTGAAATTATTGCTGAAATCAGACACTATTACTTATAAAACTCACAATTAGTTTACAACTATTAATCTAGTCTTTAGCAGTGAGAAAATACAGTTCATGACACGTAAGTGCAAGATATGCATTAATCTGCATTAAGAATTGAATCATCTTTCAATTGTTACAGAACTTTGTCTATAAACAACTTCAGTACAGTTTTCAACTCAATGATTATGAAAGAAAATGAACACAGAAGCATTGAGTATGTATTTGCATATGCATCTTTCGTTGAATCGTTCTTTGAACAGCAAAACAATGATGAACAAAAGAATGTGCAAAGTAATCAAGATGTTACAAGAAATCATTGAGAAATTTACTTTCTTGACAAAGTCATCAAGTTGAGCAAGAAACTTCTGAAATTCAAACTGCTCAAAGATAGTAATGAAATCAAGATGACTGTGAATTATATGAAAAACACAAAGCACATTAGATGCGTGAAATAAATATTTGAAACACAATAATCATAAAAACAAGATCATTCAACAAGCAAAGCGCGTACATTTTAAATCACAAATGCATGAACTAAGTGATGCATTCAAATCAATATAACGCTTCGCAAAATGAGTCAGAATCGAAAGTCAGCTATTTAAAAAAACTTTCTCAGTTTTCATCACTGAAGTGAAGTGACACTGAATAAATGACAATGATGTTCGAGAAAAAAATCAAGATATTACGAGAAAAATTCTTTCTTTTATTTTCTCAGATAAACATCAACAACATCACAAACTCATTTATATTCTTGACAATGTCATCTGACTTACACATTTCAGAAGATGAAGTGAGACAAACAATTAAAAGAATAAAAGCAGACAAAGCATCAAACATCTCAGACATTTTAAACAAAGCGTTGCAGACGAGTCTTGCAGAACTGACTTTGATATTGACGAGTTTATTCAATGCATGTGTAACACACAGATATCATTCTAAGCAGTTCAAAAAGACTTAAACGATAGTACTATACAAATTGAAAAAGAGTAATTATACTGATTCAAAGACATATCAACTCATTGCTTTGCTTAACATTATGAACAAAGCTCTGAAGTTGATCATGACTAAAAGACTAAGTGATATAATCAAGACTCATCACATGCTATCTGATGCTTAAATGAGAGCGAGACATAAGCAATTCATGATCTCAACATTAAATTTACTAGTAGATCAGATTCACATGATATGAAGCTGCAAAATTTTGAAAATGAAAAGAACTTCAGACTACATAGTTAAATGAGCATGCAGCTTTCTTAAGAATTGAAAAACATTGCTGAGATTCAATGAGCAAACGAATGACATGTGTAAGATAAACGCAGACATATCACAGAGATTTCTCATTTCATTGATTCTCTTTCTATTTTTTAACGCAAGTTTAATTGAGAAGTGCAAAGCATTGAAAATTAAGATTGAAGTGCTTGACTTCGTAAATGACATTAATATTCTAGCATACAATAAATTCATTGAAGAAATTTGTAAAACACTGAGCAAAGCACATGATGTCTGCACGAAATAAACTTGCACTCATGATGCAACATTTGCATCAGAAAAGTATGAATTTACATACTTTATCAGAAAATCAAAGAGATTTAACATGATAACTAGCATATAAATAGAAAGTTCAGTTATTAAGTTGAAATCAAATATGCAAGTTCTGAAAGTAAAACTGAACATGAAATTGCGATGAAATGCACATCTTCGTCAAATTGAAGTGAATCACGTTACATGAATGCTAGCACTTAATCGACTTGAAGTCTTTATATGAGAGACAATCTTCACAAAAGCAAGACAGATATACTTAGTAGTAGTAAGATCAGAAATTGCATTTGAAGCATCAGTCTGACATCAGCGAGAAAAAGAGAAAGAACTGTCAAACAAAGAATGCAAACTTGAAACACTACAGAATCAGATTCTGCATCACATTGCAGAAATGTTCAAAAAAGTAAGCATTGAGACTTTGAAAGCAGAAATGTACATAAGTTTGCTGTATGTTCATCTGAACATACTGCAAGACAAGATTACATTACGCAGTTAAATCAACAATTGTACACAGAAAATTTAACAAGCATGCAAACTGATATATGCTCATTTGATGAATATCAATTGCATCATTTCTTGCTCTTTTATCATCAAGAAAGTAACGCTTCTGAATAACTTAATTCAAGAAAACACGAAAATACAGTTAAGATGTGAGTGATTAGCTTTCGCTGCGACGAATTTAACTAGTGACAGCATCGCAATAACGCAGTATCACAAAAGTCAGTAAAAGCAATGATGAGAAAAATATAGAAAAAGCATTGCAGATGTTCACGTCATTTCAACATAAAGATTGCATCTGTTCAACAAGATGATAAAAATGCAAAACAATCTTCAGAAAGTTGAAAGTACTCTCATCATTTACATCAAAATCAAATGCATAGATCTGAATGTTTATCTGTTAAGATCATGTTTAGAAACTAATCAGAGTGCATGCATGACTAAAATGTTTGATTTATAAAGATAGTTATAACTAAGACTTTAAAAATACAGAAGAAAGAAGATATAAAAGACAAGAAGAATACACTTTATATAATAGTTACTCAGATTGATGCTAGTCTCAAAGAGAACATGTTGAAACACAAGAAAGATGTTGATTCAAAAAATGTTTGTAACACAAAGAAATGTGTTTATCATAGAAATTTGTTGATCACTTGTAACATAAAGAAGTGTGTTTATCTTGAAGATAATAGAAGCTGATTAGAAAATGCTAGAAAAGAAAAAAGATGTTGAGTCAGATTTGAGTCAGATCTCAACTAGATCATTGATTAGTTCTAATCAATACACAGTGAACTCGTTAATGTTCACTGTAAATTAATTAAAGTTAAAGCTTTGATCTTTTTCAATTCTAACACATTTGTAACATTACTCTTCTTTTTGAAAATTCATGTTTGCATGAATAGAACAAATGAAACGCAAAAATTTTCATGATTTTTCAATTTAATGTGACTTGTCTGAATAAAACTTATGAAATTCAACTAGAACTTCTTTCAAGTTCTTGAATTCTTTCTTATCAACATAGTATTATTCATCATCTCAATTTAATTCTGTTCATTTGATCTTGTATTATATTCAATCTCAATAGCGTCTAGAGTTCAAAATGTCATCTATTTTTCAGTGCTCATTATTTTCAATATTCAGAAATCTAAGTGATTTTGAATGTGTTCTGATAAGAGATCATTGAAATAAGAATGTAATAGCTTCAAACTGAACATCAAATGCAGCTGCTTCATGCTTATCAATAGACGAAAATGATAGAAGATTTCAACTTTGACAGTGATTTGATAAAGTTTTAGCTATTTGTCTTTCAAATTCTTACATGATCTAGTTGTCTTTATGTTTCTAGAGAATAATCAAATTCAGTCATTTACTTCATAAATGATGTCTCATTTATGTTTATTGATCTGAGCTTTGATGATCTGCTTCGTCTTTTCTAATTGCTGATGATCAAAGATAAGAAGCTCTTTCATTCAAGTGATAATATCATCTGCTTTTCTAGCTTCAAGACGTTCACGAATTGTTTTGTAGTCAGTTGTATCTGAATTGAAACTTATTCGTGAATGAAAATTCTTATTGAAGTAGAACAAAGTCATTGAGATGATCGAGAAGATATTGAAATTCTCGCTAAATTCTATCATTGATAATCATTTTGCTCAGTCGTTCTGTATGTAATTGCAGTAGATTCTTAGTTCACGTTCAACATCTTGATTAGCTCATTTCAATTAATCATTGATATCAGAATGATAAGCTGTTGATAAACTAGTTGTAATTCTTAGTCACTTGCAAAAACTTTGTCACATGATTGATATGAACTGAAAGTCTCTGTTCAAAACAATAGAATTAAATAGATCATGAAGTTGATAGACGTTACATAGCATGATTCAAATCATTTCTTCAACTGAGATGTCATTGTCTTTTCAATGACAGAAAACATAGTGATGTTTCTTGATGAGACAACATATGATTATGCAAATGACGTTATAATCTTTTGATAAAGATAGCTCAGTGATGAAGTTCATAATTATATCTTTTCAACGTTTCTGTAAAATTGATAGAGAATGAAGTAGTTCATTGATGCTATTTCTAAATGTCTTGCTTCGTTAACAGACATGATAATTTCAAATGTAACATCTAATTGTTGCTTAATAATCTGATCAATAGTAGAAATGTTGAACTAGATCAATAGTTCTTCAATTGTCAGAGTGAAAGATGAAAGATTGATCATGAATTTTCTTTAGCAATTTTGTATGCATATTCTCAGAAATTCACAGTAGATCTTTTCTGAACAGAACGTCATCAATGATCTTGCAGTACTTCAATTCAATGCTATGTAGCTTCTGCTTGTTTTCGCTTATAGCTTGTTTATACTCATTGCAAAGCTCATCTGTCTTGTTGACATCTTTTACTCACTGATAGAGATCAACTTCAGATTCAATAGCTAGAATATTTATTCTATCAAGTGTCAGAATGATCTGATAGCAATCTTCAGTACGCTGAGTTGATTCAGAAATGTCAATCAGAAACATTCTGATTAAAGCATTAACTTTAATGTTTATTTTGCCTGATCAAAAAATGATCTGAAAGTTAAACTTGAATAGAATGTCTAGATAATTGACTTGACGTCGAGTTAACTGTTTGTTTTTCATGAAGATTTTCAAAGTCTGATGATCAATGAACATCTGAATAAGCAGCTTCATGCATTCTAGCTCAAGTTTTCAGTGTTTAAAGCATTGAATAATGATTAGTAATTTCTTGTCATAGATATGATAATTGCATTCAGCGAGAATCATGCTCTTGCTGTAGAATGCTACTGAGTGAAGAACATTCTCATCATTGTACTGAGATAGTATTTCATCTTTGACGTAGTCAGATGCATTGATTTCTAGAATAGTCTGTCATTTGAAATCAAAATGTCGTAGTACTGAGATCAAGCTGATCTGTTTCTTTAGATTGTCAAAAGCTTGAACACAGACTTTGTTTCAAACAAAAGACGTGTTTTTTCTAGTCAGTTAAGTGAATGACTTGACTAGCTTCAAGAAGTTCTTAATGAAACAACAATAGAAGTTAACAAATCTTACGAAGCTTTGAACTTCTTTTAGATTAATCAACGTAGTTCAGTTGATCATGACTTTCACTTTGATAAAATTCATACAAAAGTCTTGTTTTGAAACTATGACTTTTAAAAAGACAGTTTCTTTTACATTGAATTCACACTTTTGAATATCTACTTGTAAATCAGCTTCTCGTAGACAATCTAATATCATCTTGACATGTTGTTGATGTTCTCATTGAGTTTTGCTGTAGATCAGAATGTTGTTTAGATAGACTTGACAAAAGTTATTTAGAAAGTTTCAAAAAATGTCATTCATATACTGTTGAAATGAGGCAGAATCATTGATAAGTTCAAAAGATAACATCTTTGATTTGTATGCTTTTAAAGCAATGATAAAGATAGTGTAGTTTTCACTATCAGAATGCATTCGCAGTTTGTTGAAAGTCGAAATAATATTTAATCAAGTCAGATGCTTGCAATCAACTATTTTGTTGATTATCTCATTTATGAGCAATAAAAAATAACGATTTCTTTTGATAATAGCATTGAGCTTTCAATAGTTAACGCAGAATCGTAGATCTTCATTTGCTTTTAAGATGAACAGAATGAGTGAGAAATATGAAGCTTTGCTAGAAGTTATAAATTCTTTGAAAAGATTTTCATTCAGATATTTCTTTACTTTCTGAAGCTTGTAGAAAGACATTCAATATGCTTAACAGCAAGATGACATTACGTCATTAATAAGCTTTATCTTATGATCATATGAATGATGAGACGATAGCTTGTCTGCTTGAGCTCGATCAAAGACATCTAGAAAATTCTGATATTTTGATGATAGCTTAGCTTTAATATCTTCTAGATTCTGAGCTGTTTCATCAATAAATGAGACGTTTATGACATTTAGTTTGCATTGAATATTGTAGATGATTTTTCTATCAATGTCTTCAATGAACATAGCAAAAATCTTGATCTGATTCTTCTTTTTTCATTTTACTAGTGCTTGAAAAGAAGCGACGTTTATGTTTTGAATCGAAAATGACTCTTTCTGAATGATTAAAACTGAGTGCCTGAGCATCTTAAAGATCTTGCTGTGAGCTGCTGAAGAGATCAAAGTTGATTATGATCAACTTGAGTGTTTTGTATTTGACGAAATTGAAAAAACCGAAATAGAAATATTTAATTGATCAGAAAATATGATAGTATCATGTTTCATGTTCAATAATATTTCATTTTTATTCATTCAGAATTTGCTTAATATAGCTTCATGATGCTCAATATCAGCTATCAGCATTGATACAGTCAATTTCTTATAACTTTCAATTGTAAGATTGAGTAAAATCTTATAAGTAATAGTCTTTTTAGCTAGCTTCTCATCATATTCTCGTATTAACTTCTTTTTTGCTAGTGATATAAATTGTATTTCAAGTTTCTGACATATTTTATTGATCAGCTTGTCATGTATCAGCATGTAGATGATGAAATCACTATCTATTAAAGAGCGAAGGCTGAAAGAATTACTCTGAGAGATAAAAGAAGCATTGATCAGAAATGACTTTTCAAAATAGTTTTCTTTTGATAGAACTTTGATTTGACTGCACAAAAATATGATCTCTATCTTTTCAATGATTTTGAAAGAGATAATTAGTTTTTTGAATTAAAATCTGACTCAGAGTTCGATGTAAATCAATCAAACTCGTTATCTTTTAATGCATTAATTTTCGAAGTTCAATCAGAGCATTTTTTAAAAGTATGATTTGATTTGTGATAAATGAAACAGCTTTCAGTTTGTATATTAATCTTTTTGATGCTAGTTAAAATCGCGTCATGCAACTTTGAATGATCAACAAGTGTAGAGATTTCGATCTTTCTGTAGAGATTTAATGAATGTCATTTCTCAGCAAAGATGACTTGCTTTCTGACTTTGTTCAGAAATTTCTTTTCTTTAATGTCACTCATGACTCAATGCTCATTGTTCAAATGAATCAAATAACTATGAATTTTATTCAGAGATTTTGACTGAATCAATTGACTACTTCAAGCTGCATGAAAACAATAGATTATCTTATCTTGTAGATCAACGATCAATTGCTTTTCATGATACTTTAGATAGAAGAACAAATGTTGAAACATTAAATAGAAGTCGCTGAATTTGCTCTTTTCTTGAAAGAAATTAACATATTTTCTTCGAAAGTTTGTCTTCTTGTCAAAATCATTGTAAAGCTGAGCAAGTTCATTTAACAAATCATTGACTGTGATATAAAGATTCAATGAATCTTGTTGACGTTGAGTTAAAGTAGCTTTGACTGCATCTTCTTTAATTCTGAAGTGAACGTAAATCAGAACAGCTTTATTGATATCAAAATGATCGACGTTGATTTCTAGCTTGTCATGAATCTTTTCTTATCAATCATCTCAAATAAATTCTTTTTCATCAGTAAACAGAGATGAATTTGAAAGCTTTTGAAATCGCTTAAAGAAATTGAACAAAGTAGAAGAGAAAGAAGTGACTTCTTTAAATGATTGCAGTTGATGTTGCAATTTAGTTACTTGATTTCAAAACATCTGATTTAATTGATTTGAATGTTTTTTGACTTTATTCATTTTCTTAAAACGAGTCTTTCATATTTGTTCGCTTAATATCTTGTCAAATAGCTCACAAACTTTCACGTCTAGATCTTGTTGAGTTTGAAGACTGTTCAAATCTTCTAGAAAAACTTCTGAGTCTTGTTCAACTCAGTGTTGTAGCTACTCTACATTTTTTATATTTCATGAAGTGAAGACTTTATGAGATTCATCAAAAATCTGAGAATGAGACAAGAAGTATTAATGTTTTTATATGATATTGATTTTAAGATATTTTGATATGCAAGATGATAACTCAGAATAAATGATTAAATCTGTAATGTCAGAAGAAATAAAACTTTGATTACTCTTGAAGAAATTGTTCACAGATGATCGAGTCATAGCGAAGAATTGACGATCAAGCGAAGAATGATGCTCAATAGTATGTAGTGAGATTGTTTGTTAAAATGTTTAGTCTTCAAAGAAGAATGTTGCTGATTTAAGAAGATTTTTTGTGATTCTCAAGCAATCAACGAAGATTCTTTATCATTGATTCTATTAATCGATTTGAACTGATGCTACTGACTGAGCGATAAATTCTTTAGCAATCACATGATTGTATATTCTTGTTGATTCTATTGATTTCTTGAAGTTGTTCTGTCTTTCAATGTCATTGATCATCAGATACACAAATTTCTTTATACTCATTTCATTGTCAGTCGAGTTGATTTGAATGAGTATACAGTACTTCGCATTAAGTCACAGTCGCGCACTCTTCAATCAATACACCTCTCATCTGCATCAATCATTGAATCATCAAATTCAGCTGAGAAACTTCAATATTTGAGCTAGTTATTTAGTAGTATATGATCTATGATTCTTCAATCAATATTTAGTATGCCAGCCCTTCGCTTTAATTATAGCTGCACATCTGCGTGACATACTGAAAATTAGCCTCTCTATTACCTTCTCTCGTATGTTCACTCAGGCCTTCTGTAAAATCTGAAACAGTTGAGTTTCAGCTTTCTCGCCTTTACCCTTCAGCGAATTCAAATTCGAATAGACTTTATAGACTTTCTTCTTCAGTAGAGCTCAGAGGTTTTCGATTGAGTTCAAATCGAGACTGTACGAAGGTCACTTCATGACTTCTATACTCATTTTCTGAAACCAAAGCTTCGATTTTCTGACTCTATGTATCGAAGCGTTATTCTGCATGAACACTAGTTCTGACTTTCATATGCCAGTCAAATTGTGATTCAAAATCTGAATGTAGAAGACTGCTGAATAGTCGTGTTTTTTGAATTCGAAGTCTCGATCGAGTAGATATAAATTCGATCTTTCAGAATCTCAAAAAGCTTCTCAAATCATAATGAAAAAGATCTTTTCATTGAGAATTTTCATGACTTTATCTCTATTTCATTTCTGTTTGAAAGTTTCAAACATTCATTCTTGTGTTTTACCTGTTTCTCGAGCCACGAATGCTTCATTCGACCAGATGACATTATCTCATTGATTCACGGTTCAACTCTTATGCTTTTCAGCTCATTTTAATCGAAGTCGAGCAGCTTCAGGTGTTAATTTCGATCGCTTAAGAGCTAGTCAGTGAGAAATTCCGTGAGCTCGTAGTGTGACGTTGAGAGTTCTCGCGTTCAAATCGATCTCGATGTTCGTTTTCAGCTGTCTTCAGATGATTTTAGACTTCGATCGTAACTGACGTAGCAGTATTCTAGCTGCTTGAGAAGTAATTGATAAAGGTCTTTCTGATCTGAGTTTATTGACTTCGAAGAATGCAGTGCAAAGTCTTTCTAAAACTTCATTTATGATGATGCGAGAAACGCTCAAATTTCGACTGATTTGAGTGAGTGTAGCTTCTAGCTCAGCTTGCCTCGTAATTCTTTCTTTAGTCAACAAATCGAGCTTCTTTCTGAAGATCTTATTATCAGAAATAGTAGTTAACGAAGCTCTTCTGAGCATGATGAATGTGATTGAAGAAGGTTGATTGTTTTGAAGGTACGCGATTTTACGTGTTTTCGCTTAAGTGACCGTGACTTTTTGCAGAGTACTGTAGAAATCAGTATCATGTGATTAATGAATTCTTAAAGTAATGTTGAGATCATGTCTAGAAACTAATCAGAGTGCATGCGTGACTAGAATGTTTGATTTATAAACATAGTTATAACTAAGACTTTAAGAATACAGAAGAAAGAAGATACAAAAGACAAGAAGAATACACTCTATATAGTAATTACTCAGATTTGATGCTAGTCTTAAAGAAAATGTGTTGAAACACAAGAAAGATGTTTATTTGAAAAATGTTTGCAACATAAAGAAATGTGTTTGTCATAGACATCTGTTAACTACTCGTAACTCAAAGAAGTGTGTTTATTTGAAAGATGTTTATGACATAAAGAAATATGTTTATCATAGAAGATAATAGAAGCTGATTTAGAAGATGTTAAAAAAGAGAAAAGATGCTGAGTCATATTTGAGTCAAATCTGAGTCAGATCTAGATCAGATCTTGACTAAATCTTGACTAGCTTTAATCATTACACAAAGAACTTGCTAGCATTCACTGCAAATTGATTAAAGCTTCAGCCTTGTTCAGTCTTGATATGCTCGTAACATGATTCATGACTCTTGCAATATCATAATTATTCTCAATTCAACTGATTTTTTGCTTCTTTCTTCTATTTAACTTAAGAAGTTTCTGATTAGTAACATTCTGAATAGTAGATTTCATTATTACTCATATTGCTGCTTTACTCATCTTTTGAAGAATCTGATCAGAAGTCGATTCTTTTATTGCTTGTTTAATAAGCTGCTGTACTTGAGAGATATTTGCAGATGTTAGAATGACTTCTAAATTTTTGTCAGAATCAATGTATGTGACTGTAGCTTCGAAAGATGTACTTGAATGTATGACAATGTTGTACTGCTGTGATTGCTTTAGTTTCTTAACAGAAGAAAAGTGCTGAAGTACTAAGACTGAGCTGAATGATAGAAGTTCTGTAGCTGTTCATGACTTTCTAATATTCAGTGATGTAATTGTCTCATGTCGAGTCAGTTGATAAAGCTTCAGAAAGTTCGTTTTATTAATTGAGTAGCTGATCTCAAGTCAAGTAACTCGCTGAACATGAGTCTTGTACGCAGTAGTTAATGAAGCAAAGACTTCAACATCAAGTGATTGAAGCAGATGAGTAGTATGAGTTGAAAGACACAGTAGAATGATTTTCTGACTGATGCAATAGTCAATCATCTGAGTAATGATATGAGAAGTATAATCATCAATTAATAGCATTCAATATTCATCTTTCTGACAGATTTTAGTTTCTGAATCAAAGCATTTCTGTATTCAGACTAGACTCAATTCGTTGTTGATTCAGTCATTCTTTCTCACAGCAATATGATCTTCTTTAAGTACTTCGTATCAGATCTTCTGCTGTACTTTTTCTTTGAAGATAATTCACGACTTTAAGACTCTTTCATTCATAGATATGCACTCAATCAATGAGACTCACTCTCAATTATCACATTGAATCATATGAGTCTTTTTTTCATACTTGAAAATCATGACTTGAAGCTTAGCAATAACTCTCTGCATGAATCTCTTTTTATTCATGTTGTAGATATCTTCTATCTTTATTTCATGTTCTTCTTTCAAACTCTGAAATAGATTGAATCAGTCAGCTAAAATATCATGATTCTGAGTCATAGCACGCTCTTTGTTAAGCGAAGAAATATATACTGTTTTGATTTGCGAATGACATTTCAGAAACTTCTGAGATCAATTGACTTCAACTAACTTGTCATCATTCTTTTTTATTAGTAGTTCTTTAGTTATTGAATGTACTTGCTTCATATGAGAAGATCAGTTTCAGATTTGAAGACGTAGAATTCAGTCACATATAGCTGCTTCTTCTTCAAGACTAAGTCTTTGAAATTGCTGATTGCATGCAGCAGCAGTCATTTAATCATTGATTCGATTTCAAAGAGTGCTACTTGATATTTCATATTGACGAGCGAGTTTTGCTTGAAAAGAATTTTCGTTGACTGCTGAAGTCTCGTTTCAACGAGCATAAGCAAGCATTATGCACTCTTTCTGTGAAAGTTTTATATCTTCAGAAAATATAAAGAATATAAAGAGAATAAGAGAGATGACTGACATTGTTTTGCTGATATGTTAAAGAATTACACGTTAACAGCAATAAAATATGAAATGTGAATTTTCAGCTTTATAGAGTTGTCTCACTGCTAAATTTAGCTCAGTGCTAGATGAATTCTTCTATACAACACTCACACAGTTATTGCGAAGGCACAACTCAGCTTTTGCACACATACACATCTGTGCAACGCAGTAAATTAATTAATTTACATGCATCACAATATACACAGAATGACAGCAACGTCTTTGCGCATGCGTTGCAACTCATATATATCACACACACATACATTGCAAAGACACGACTCAGCTTTTGCACATTTACATGCTTATGTGATGCAGTAAATCGATTGATTTTTCGTCTTATCAGATTAATTTACATGCATCATAATCATATACATTGCAAAGATATGACATAATCTTTGCTCATATACACAGAACAACAGCAACATCTTTGCGCATGCGCTGCAACTAATATACAACATTCACACAGTCATTGCAAAGATACAACTCAACTTTTGCGCATATACACATTTGTGCAACGCAGTAAATTGATTAATTTCAATTTTCTGATCAATTTACATGCGTTGCAAATACATAAATTAAAGCTTATCTAGTTTGTTCAGCTGAGTGATCATACAGTGAACTCGAAAGTTCACGTTAAAGTGATCAGCTTTCATTTACATAAATCAAAGCTCATTTAGTCTGCTCAACTAAATGATCAAACAGCAAACGAAAGTTCACATTGAAGTGATCAACTTTTATAATACATTAATCACTCATTTAGCTCGCTCAACTAGATGATCAAACAGCAAATTTGAAAGCTTACATCAAAGTGATCAGCTTTCACAATTTCAATTTATTTATATGATTACTTGATTATATAAACAGATCATACACTTATATGCACACACTAATGATTTGACTACTTAATGAAAAAATATACAGCAGCAATTATGTTGAGATCGTGCCTAGAATCTAATCACACTGCAGCGAGATAGTGCGTAGCTGAATAGAATGTTTGATCAATAGAGATAGCTATAACTAGACTATTAAGAATACAGAAGAAATCAAAGAGAGTTTCGAGCTGTATCTATAGTAGGGCAAAACAAAGAGAACGAAGCAGATTTGCTTGAGTATCAAAAGCGCTAGAATAAAGTGTTGAGGCTAGAGATTCAACATGAGTCAAAACTTCTAAAGCTTGTTGACTAGAAAATTCTATTCAATTTCGACACACTCGTAACATTATCTTCTTCTCTTTAAAAGTCATGTTTCTATGACTTGTAGTGTAGTTCATAGCACTGACGTAGAGTCTTGATGCCTGTCTTTCTATCAACCTTTCTATTGATTCAAATCAACTCGTCAAATGTCTATTGTAGCAGACTCACTATGTGAAATAGAATGATCATTGAAGCAGACTCACTAGTTGCATGTGAACGCGAGGTAGATCAATTCACTGATAGATCGAGCGATGAAAGTAAATGAGTCATTGCATTGACGAAGAATGTCATTGAAGCAGACTTACTAGTCAACTTGCTCATTGAAGAGATCAACTTTCGGCTTGTCATTGTAGCAGACTCACTATTTGCATGTGAACGTAGAATCAGATTCACTGATAGATAAGACGATGAGAGTAGATAAATCATTGCATTGACGAAGAGTGTCATTGTAGCAGACTCACTATGAGAACGTCATTTGTAGTAGCAGACTCACTAATTTGATCTGACGGCACAGATTGTTTTGACTCGCCTGATTCACAAGCTTGGTTCGAAGCGAAGAGGGAAAGAAATGAGTTGAACAGCTTATTTTCACTCATCTGCTTCACGAGAATGAGTTGATTCTAGAGCAATTCACGAAGATTCTTTATCGTGATTCTCTTAATCGAGTGAACTGTGCGTACTTAATGAGCGATAGATTCTCTAGCAATTCAAACAGTCTTGTCGTTGATTCTATTGACTCTCTGATGTTGTTCTGTCTTTCGATTGCGTTGATCATCAGGTAAAACAAATTTCTTTATACTCGTTTTGTTGTTCGTCGAGTAGCTTGAATAAGTAATGAAATTGATATCGTGTGATAAACGAATTCTTAATATAATGTTGAGATTATGTCTAGAATCTAATCACACTGCAGCGAGATAGTGCGTAGCTGAATAGAATGTTTGATCAATAGAGATAGCTATAACTAGACTATTAAGAATACAGAAGAAATCAAAGAGAGTTTTGAGCTGTATCTATAGTAGAGCAAAACAAAGAAGACGAAGCAGATTGACTCAAGTATCAAAAGCGCTAGAATAAAGTGTTGAGGCTAGAGATTCAACATGAGTCAAAACCTCTAGAGCTTGTTGACTAGAAAACTTTATTCAATCTCGACACACTCGTAACAAATTATGACTAGATTACATGTAATTTAGCATATATACAGCGCTTCAATATTACTATTTAAATAAATAGCATCATGTTTCATAGTTTTAGACTGCATAAGCATGTAAAACTTGAAGAAATAAAAAAATAAAATAAAAAATCTGCAATTGTATTTCATAAACTTCTCATATATTAAGATATTGACATCATTTATAAAATTTATGAAGCTTGTTCTTAATTTAATGTCATCACATGTAGATTGATTGCATCAAGTCAAGTACTTGAGTTTGAATCAAGTACTTGACTCAAAAAGTATCAAGTTGAGTTGAAATTTTTTTGAAAAAGTATCAAATTGAGTTGAGAAGTTGAACTCAATAACTCAAGTTGAGTTGAGAAGCTTAATTCAACAACTTGACTCGAAAATTTGATTTAACTTGACAAGATATTAGATAAATGTAAATAGCTTAATTAAACAGTCTACATGATTTTTCTTCATGACTTTCTACCATGTTTTTCTGTCATGACTTTCTATCAAAGTCAAACAATCTTCATGTTTTCTCATCATGACTCTCTATCAAATGATCTTCATGTTTCTCTTCATGTTTCTCTTTATGTTTCTCTTCATGTTTCTCTTTATGTTTCTCTTTATGTTTCTCTTCATGTTTCTCTTCATGTTTCTCTTCATGTTTCTCTTCATGTTTTTCTTCATGTTTCTCTTCATGTTTTTCTTCATGTTTTTCTTCATGTTTCTCTTTATGTTTCTCGTCATGATTTTCTATCAAATGATCTTCATGTTTCTCTTCATGTTCTTCTTCATGACTTTCTATCAAAAAGATAATGCAAAAGCAAAAAACCGGAAAAATTTCTATATTTAGTTCTCTTGACATCAAGCTTAAGTTCTTAACGAGTCAAGTTGAATTGACTCAATTTTCAGTCGAATCAAGTTGCGTCAAGTTGAAAATATGAGCGACTTGACTCGAATTGAATTAAAAATGTGAGCAACTCGATTTGATATCAATTTAAGTTCAAAATGTCAACTTAAAACTCAACTCAATGATCAGTTTAATCACATGCTTTTAGCAAGTTCATGTTGTAAAACAGATATAATATTAATGATAGCAAAGAGTCTTGTGATATGTCAATATTCACGCTGCATTTCATCATCATATAATCATTAATTGTGATCATGATGCGTTGATTTCTCAGAAAGTTCTTCACAAATTCAAGAAGCAGTCTAAGAACTCTTTTCTTTTTCATGTCATGCAAAAGTCTGCTATGCATTACATTGTTAAATACACTCTTTTCATTCAAACTCAGCAGTGAAACTACTCTTCTTCTTGTATCACTTTATACAGTATGTATCTTTTTTATAATTAGTTGCAAAATTGTATTTGTTGATTTGTGTTTACAAACTTTTATCTGAATGTTCAATATCAAGTCACATGCTTTTATAATGTTTTGCAAACATTTGAATATGATGAATTTCAGTATCTTGCTCAGCATGTTGAATAACACAATTGATTTATATATCTTTGCATTAAAGTAATTCTTCTTGTTTGACTTTCATATCACTATTGTGATCATGCTCTTGAACTGAATTAACTGTATTCTTTTCTGCAAACATTTTTCAAAAAAAGAGCATATTTGTTCTGATGTGTCATCGATGAGTCTGCATATTATTCTATTTATATGTTCTGTGTGTTTCAAAGTTTTGTTGAACATCATCTTGTAGATGACTCTTTTAATCTTACAATGTGTCAGCAAAACATCATTCTCAATCAAGAGCGAGTACTTGAAGTCTTTTTCATCTTATTCTGCGCTGTCATAGTGATATCAAAGCACTTTAACTTGATCAGAGAATAAATTGTTGTTTAAGTTAATGTGTTTGCAACTGCATTTCTTGTTTATTTCACAGTTTTAAACAGTTCTTTTGAAAATTGTTCAACATTCTGCATGATCTCTTGATATTCACTGCGTTTCTGTTTTCTGATGATCTTGCTCTTCTTGTCACATGCTTGAATATACTTTGTTCAATCATTGATAATTTGACAGCTTTTTCTCATTCATCACATGCTTTTGATGATTTTTGTACACTTCTTTGTTCATTCTACTTTAATTATTTCATATGATCTCGCTCAGAAAGTGAAAATTTTGATGATCTTCTTCAATGCATTCAGCAGTTGCTTAGTGTACTCATTTATGCATGAACGTCTTATCTCATGATTCAACAGTAATTTTAACATTTGTTTTCTTAAAATATTAATGAACTTCTCTTCATTTATTGTTTTTCAGTTGCAACGCGATTTTCGTGCTGATTCTTTGCAGACTCTGAGATTTATAATTGTTTTTATCAACAAATAATTTGAGAAGTTTTTCATTTCTTCATCAATTTCACATTATATTAATTGATTCATAATGTCATCTGTCATGAAGATTAAATTTATTGTTATTTGAGATCTTTGATAATTTCTTGTAATCATGTCTTAAGATAGCATTAGCAATGCATTAATATTTGTGATCATTTCAATTAAATCATTTGACAATAGATGCTGTCTTGAATAAAATGATCTTTATCATGTGAGATGATGCAGATTAAAGTCTTCTACAAGAATGCATTCTTTCAACATGTGTAATTTCTTTTTCATGAATGACTTCATGATTTCTGAGTGATGAATTGTATACTTCATGAATGTGTATAACTTTTTGAATCATTTATGTGTCATTTATTAATATTTATAATGTAATCATGTTTACATTTTTAAAGTATCATGTTGAGTATCAGATGTTGCTGTCAATTTTCTTGTATATGTAGAAACAAATTCTACTTTCATTATTCTTTAGTGTAAAGTTAACAGTTGCTGAGCAGTATGCTTTGAAATTCTCATCAAATCATCAGAATTCTTGAAGAATCAAAATGTCATAATTCTTTATCTTTTTCTCATGTAGTAATGTTATTATCATCTTTTCTCTGAACTTGTGAACTTTGTACTGTAGTATTTGAAACTTCTTTTGCTGAGACATTGAAATTTACATTCAAAGCTGTTTAATGTTCTCTTGAGTATTTGCAATATGCTTACTTTTCTTGTAAAATCTTTAAAAGAAGATAATACTGAAATTAATGTAATTAAAGTTAATTTCAACTTATTTGTTTTTGACTTCTTGACTAAATGATTCAATATAGTGTTTTCAAATATGATGATCATGTTAAGCAGATAACTTTCATTTGTTAAGCATTTCTATTTTCTCTTCAAGTCATTGTTTATCAATGATTTCAAATTGATAAATGTTTTTATAAACATTTTTAATATCATTGCTTTCAATTCTCTTTGCTTTTGTATGACGTGATATAAAGATTTGTGTTTCATAACTTTCTTTATTCTCTCTTTTTCAATCTGTTGTTTATAACATTAAAAGTCAAAGACTTTGTATATATCTTGACATGTTTTACATTTTTACATGTCTTGAATCTGTTTATAAAAACAGTGCTTCAAGTGATGATTTAATGTACAGTAAATGCATTTTTGCTTATTTTTACATTTATATGTCTTATGATCATAGTCTTGATACTTTAAATACTGATGTGTTCTACAATTTAAATCATAAAACTGCGTGATTTTTATGTTGATTTCATGATATATCTTCTTATTAATTAGCTTGTTCATCATCTCAGTACTGATTATGCATATTATCAGTAAAATATATCTTTTTTATTCACTATTTTTTGTGAGTTACTTAATTTTCTCAATCATCATTTTTGAATGTATATCTTTGTTGATCTTGATGAGTGCTTTTATCTTTTTCTTCTTTATGTCTTTAAACATTTCTTCAATTTTAATTTTATATATCTTTATTTTAAAACTGACTTTGCACAGACTTGCATTCAATGAAATCTCTTTGATTCAAAAATCGGTTTTCTTCAATATTTTTTTGCTGTTTTTTATCTTGATTTGAAATATCAGTAAATTTAATCATCTTTTCATAGTCTTTATGTTCTTGTGCGTTGATAGCATCTTGTCAACATCAATTTCTCTCGCTCATTTCACTATGTTTTTTATTGTTATCATCATAATTTTCTTGATTTTCTCTTTCTCTTTAATGAAGATTTTAATCTCAAATTTCTTGCAATGATTTTACACTGATGATGCAACATTGATGTTGAGAACAAGATGATTTTCAAACAACATCATTGACTTTTCATTCACTTTCTTCATTCAGTTATCAACATGTCTTTTCTTCTTTGTGAACTTTTCTTCAAGTTTACTCATTATCTTTTTCAATCTCTTCAGCTGATTCTTCATATGTTGATTGACAATTGATGCAGTGATGCGTTAATGCATCAGCTTTTCTATCATTTCTGTCAATCTTCTCATCTCTTTTCAGAGCATCAGCTCGTTGTTTCTACGTTTGTTGAGCTTATAAAGTACTCAAAGCTTGTTCAATTTCTTATGTATATTCTTTGTCTTAATTGAATTCTTCTGCAAGATAGCAATACTCATTTCTCGCTCACTTGCTGACATCACATTAATGATGCTCATCATTTGCTTCTGATGATCAGAATGAAGCGCAAGCATCATGTTAATGATGTTTTATTGTCAAAAGAGATTGATGTTAATTTTTGCTTTGAAATGTTCATTCAAGATCTAAACTATTGCTTAAGCATTTAATTCTGTCTTTCTGTTTGATTGTTGATTTGCAAATGAAACATAATGCTTAACTTTTGCTTCACTTCAAGATGTCAACATAAAGTGATTCAGAAATAATTTCTTGATAGTGAGTTAATTGATTAATGAAAGCATAAACTTGATGACATCAGTTTGTGATTTCATTGAATAAAGATTTATTCATGAATATAAGCTGTTCAATCATCAAATGAAGCATGTTTGCTATTCAATTTAAATGAAGTTCATCATTTTGTTTGACTTCTACAAGCTGTTCTTTTTTATTACTTTAACATCTTTTCTTCAGAATTCTTGATATCATGAATTGATGCATGTTAATGTCTCACTTCTTTTATATGTATCAGATCATTTCTTTTTGCATAATCTACAACTGTTTTTCAAGATAAACTATGAGATTATTTTCAGCTGTCTTAAACATCTTGCAAGAAGTCTCTTTGAAGTGAAACTGAGATTTAAACAATGATGAATACATGAAGAGATTCTTTAGAATGCTATACACTGTTCTAGAACAGCAGTGAATCTCTTCAACAATGATGACGAATTGTCAATGAAGTAGTAGAAGTCGTATGATTCTGAAGCGAATCGCTGCAGATAGTGAGTCGATCATAGCTGAAAATGCGTTAAGAACATTAATAAACAAAGAGATCTGAATAACTTCAATTTTTCGCAGTTTGAGGGCGGTGAGGTTGAATTTCCGAATCCCTTATACAAAAGGGATCGTGGGGTAGCGCAAAAATGAATGTCAAGGATTGCAGAGCTTTCTGCACACGCTATTAATGACGCGCTTTGCTTCGCTTATTAGGTCTGTGACAACGAGCAAATCTACGAGCGTTGTCGTCAAGCAACAGCCTACCAGGGCTAGAAGTACGTGCAATTACCCTCAACCTATGAATCCACAGTCTTGTTCGCCTCATGGGATCACGAAAAAGGTCCAAGCCAAATCCCAAGGCAGAAGCCGAATCACAA
>JAABUS010002539.1_pt1 | contig 34044 bp, 26 predicted proteins | sample 5560161 | NCBI WGS metagenome assembly JAABUS01 (sample SAMN10711885, study PRJNA513376) | rock metagenome | isolation source: Antarctica rocks | place: Antarctica: Victoria Land, Trio Nunatak nord | collected 2016-01-04 | reverse complement strand
ATAAACCGCTTTGACCGACGTGCATCACCTAAGTGAAGATGACGGTACTCTTCTTGTAAATTAACTCTCATATCTCAAAGTTATTAACATCCAACTTTCAATTCCTACTTTTGGGTAATGATAAGTTTTCAAGGAGGGGACGTTGCGTTAAGATGCGAAGCACTTAGCGCAACAGGGGTGGTTAATGACTGCGAACAGTAAGCTACTTGCAAATGATACACCTACTCAATCGACCAATCTAATCAATTACGTTCAGTAACCACCCCCGTTCGGAAACGTGCTTCGCATTGTTTCCGAACCTCCCCTCCTTGAAAAGGATGGGAACGTACTTCACTTTCATCAATGAACTAAACAGCATTTATTGTATTTAAGGAATTGCTATCCAATCCGGCCATAGATCCGGATGGTTATTGCGTTGAATGGTATGGTACTGGTAAGGATGTAAAATATATGATAAGATTAAAGGAATAAAATCTATAACAAAACAGCCTTACTTAACTTTTGAAACTTTAAAATTATTATCAGCTTTGAATGATTGCAGGCAGATAGAAATAAAAACAGGAGAAATATTTTAAAATTAAAACTACAATTATCATAATCATGGATACTAAAGCAACATCATCAGAAACCAGCCAAACCTTTACTGAGCTACTTGAAATTTTATCATCAATCCAAGAAGAAAAGTTCAATACGATTCCCATTACCGGCAGCTGGACAGCAGGACAGCTTGCCCAGCATGTTATCCTATCAGCAGGAGGTTTTGTACAGCTATTAAACGGACCGGTAAAAGATACTGAACGTGACCCCGAAGCAAACATCCCAAATTTGAAAGCAATGTTTTTAGATTTCAATACTAAAATGAAATCTCCTGATTTTATTGTTCCAGAAGACAGGCACTATGATAAACAAGAATTGATAAATACTCTACAGGAAATAAAAGCCGGTTTACTCAAAGCCATAGAAACCCTTGACACCACAAAAACATGCACTGCATTCGAGCTTCCTGCATCTGGTTATATAACACGTGCCGAGGGAATAACGTTTGCTATTGTACATACCCAGAGGCATGTGCATCAGTTGAAGAATATTCGGCAGAAGGTTGTAGATTTTTGAAAAAGTATTGCTTATTATCTTATTAATACTAGCGGTCGTTATAAATCCACCATAGAGGTAAAGGTGAAGGATGTTCAGGGAAGGATTGATGAACCCAGGAAAGGATGCTCAGTTAAACAATGGGAATAGCGTACACTACTAATACTTGTCAATCGTAAAGTAATTTTGTTAACGTAAATCATCATAATGGAAAACAGTTTGCTAAAAGTGCTATTAAATTAAAAATAATTTAACTATTTATTGCCTGAAACTTTGCTGATGTAACACCAGTAATACTATGAAAAATAGTAGCTTTATAAAGGCAAATTGCTTTTTATAAATAGAAAATAATGGCACTGTTTTTTTTAATGCAACAGACTAAAAATAAAAACATGAAAATTAGCCTTCTTGGCTTGTTCCTACTTTCTTCAGCAACAATCATCGCACAACCAACCGTTACTGAAAGATTTCAAAAGATTGCAACCGTTCAGGAAGCCCAACAATACATCGATGGCAATCCGGCACTCAAGCCAACTTTACTCAAACTATCCTGGGGTAAAGATTCATCTCTTATTGAAAAGAGGTTATTACGGCAAAACAAAGGTGATATCTTTTCCGTGGGTTATGTTACTTATAAAGTTCTGGAAGCAACAGAAACAGTTAACTACAGGGCTAACTACATCTTTCTTGACGGAGGTTCATTAACCATACCTCAAGTAGACAGCCTCAAAAAATTAGTTGTGCAGAAGGCTTCTGCAGGCGCTTCATTCGATCAACTCTCTGACCAATACACAATGGACGGCAATACCACTCATGGCGACACCGGCTGGTTTTACGGGATAGAAATGATGCCTAAAGAATTTCAGGATGCTGTACGCACTCACAAGACAGGCGAAATATTTTTTGTGGATGTATCGGAAAAGCAATGGCATTATATAGTAAAAAAGACTTACGATGACCAGGTTAAAAAAGAAATTACCGTTCTTCGTGCAAACGGAAGGTAAGGTATTCTGTTACTTTTAATAATATCAGCCATTGTTGTAATCGGGTATTAAAATAATTCCCGGAATTAAATCTTTAGGCATCCTTCACTTTAAAATGTTTGTATCATTCCCTTAATCAAACAGTAACTATATCTATGCTTTATATCAGGCGATATAGCTCATACATTCAATTGTAATTTTTCATTGTAAAATCAATGTCTTTAAAAAATTTGTATTGTTTTTTCCTATTAGTAAATAGGTTGGTTAGAGGTCTTAGTGCCCCTTGTGGATCACCTTGTGTTCCTTGTGGTTAAATATCGTCTAAAAATCCGGGTGTGTATAACCACAAGGAACACGAAGATAATCCACATCGGACACAAGGTATGCCTGCTTAAAGACGTAATCATTGAAGTCATCAACAGTGATTGTAGAATAATCGAGTACAGTTTACCCACATTCTCTAAAGAGAAGATGTATAGGCATTAAGTAACTTATCAACCTGTAAAATAATGACTTATAGAATAACTACAAACCTAATTATATTATTGAACCGGTCATAATATTTTAAATTTTTTATAATAAGGTAGTAAGATTGATGAATGATGTATTTTCTTTTCTACTAGCGTACTGACCATTTTATTATGAAACATTTATTAAGGCTTGTTAGGGCAATGTCGTTTATTTAACAACCAGCCCTGTAAGGGCTCAATATATTAGCACAGGGTGAAGCCCTGTGATTATGAAGACCATGCAACAAAGCCCTGTAAGGGTGTAATATTGTTTTTGATAGTATGCACTTGATCTTTATATTGCGCCCTTACAGGGCTTGGTAATCGCAACATTGTTTCACAGGGCTTCACCCTGTGCTAAATATATTAGGCCCTTACAAGGCTGGTAGCTTTCTTAATTACATTGCTTGTTAAGGACGAAATAAATCATGGTCAACTTTAATTCCATAAGATATAACCTCTATAAAGCATGTTTCATAATTAAATTGTCACTACATTAGGTCTAAAACCAAATCACTTTTTTACCCCTTGCACCGTATTTACTAATATAACCAGAAGTTCAGTTAATGATGATATCTGGCTTTGCAAAAACAGAAAGATAATATTAATAATATAAGTGAATCAGTAATTTCCCTCATTCAAAGTAAACCTTAGGCAGTGGAACAAATTTAGCACAGTTGTATTAATGATATCAATGCCATCATGTGGCTTATAAAGTAAAAAAGCTTTTAAAAAATTTTTACTGATTTTTACTTTTATGATTAAATTACTATTATGTTTGAAAATGGTACCGTCTCTATTTCAAAAGTAAAAGCAGATGAAATTATTTCACTGTTTCAGAAATATGGCAATGAAGATTACGATGGAGAGCCGGTTTCGCAAACTTCTCATATGGCGCAATGTGCTATGCTGGCTATGAAAGATGGCAATCGGGAGATTACAATTGGGGCATTCTTACATGATATCGGCCACTTACTGAAACACGAAAATACAACGCAGGCAATGGGAAAATATGGAGTAGTGAATCATGAAGGCATTGGCGCTGAATATCTGAAAGAAAGAGGATTCTCCGAAAGGATTTGTGCTGTTGTTGCAATGCATGTTGCAGCAAAAAGATACCTTGTAGCCACTGATGAGAAGTATGCTTTGAAATTGTCAGTTGCCAGCCGGGAAACTTTAAAATGGCAGGGCGGCCCAATGACGAGTGAGGAAATAAGAATTTTCAGGCTACATCCTTTTTTTGAAGATATTATTAAAGTGCGTTTGTGGGATGAAAAAGCAAAAGATTATAATGCTCCTATATTGCCACTTGATTTTTTTCATCAATTTATTAATAATTATTTAAATGATACGATCTCCAGATGAAAAAATCTATAGAACTGATAGTTTTTGACATTGCCGGAACTACTGTACGCGATAATGGTGAAATAAGCCTGGCATTTCAGAAATCTTTACATGAGTTTGGATACAACATTCCAGTAGCTGATATTAATCCGCTTATGGGTTATAAAAAGACTGAGGCTATAAAAAAAATGTTAGATAAATATGAGAAGCAATCAGAAAAAATAACAGATCATTATATAAATGAAATTCATGAGTTTTTTTTAAATTCAATGATTACTTATTATTCAACCACTCCAGACCTGGTACTCCTGCCTTTTGCCGAAGAAATTTTTTCTATTCTCAAACAAAAAAATATAAAAATAGGTTTAGATACAGGTTTTCCAAAAGAGATAACCAATGTGATTATGGATAGGCTGGGATGGCTTAGGGATGATAAAGTTGATGTTGTAATATCAAGCAATGAAGTGATGGACGGACGTCCGTCTCCCTTGATGATAGAGGAAATAATGAAAAAAACAAACGTAAAGGATCATAAAAAAGTAATAAAGGTGGGAGATACCAAAGTAGATGTTTTTGAAGGTAAGAATGCCGGATGCTTGTATTCAATAGCCATAACAACCGGAGCTTTTACTCGTAAAGAGTTAGCGGAGTATAACCCATCTTTTATAATTGATGATCTTAAAGAACTGGTATCAATTATTGAGAATATACAATAAAAATATATGCCGGTTTATGCATCGTTACAAAAATGGCTCTCGCAAAAGCCCGGATGGTTTATAGCCGTGTATGCTGCTTTTTGCTCGTTTTGCGTTTACTTTTCCATGTATGCTTTTAGAAAACCATTTACTGCTGCGGGTTTTGAAGGGAAATATTTTTTACATGTTGATTACAAAGTGTGGTTGGTTACGGCGCAGGTAACAGGTTATATGCTCAGTAAATTTTATGGTATTAAATTCATTTCATCCATACATAAAGAAACAAGGGCCGGCGCAATTGTAAAACTTATTCTTATTTCATGGATAGCCTTGTTGTTATTTGCCGTTACACCTGCCCCCTATAATATAATTTTTCTTTTGGTAAATGGTTTTCCGTTGGGCATGGTCTGGGGTCTTGTATTTAGTTTCCTGGAAGGCAGAAGACAAACCGAATTCATGGGCGCCGTACTTGCAGTAAGTTTTATTTTTTCATCGGGTGTGGTTAAAAGTTTAGGAAAAACATTAATGTTGAGTTATCATGTTTCAGAAATGTGGATGCCTTTTTTTGCCGGCGGTTTATTCGTGCTGCCCATGTTGCTGTTTACGTTACTTTTAAATCATTTACCGCCACCAACTAATGCTGACATTGCATTAAGAAGTATACGTAAGCCCATGACCCAACAGGAGCGAAAATCTTTTCTCGCTCTTTTTCTACCCGGAATTATCATTATTGTATCAACCTATGTTTTATTAACTGTGCTTCGTGATTTCAGGGACAACTTTGCCAATGAATTATGGTCGGAACTGGGTTTCAAAAACCAGGCTTCCATTTTTACCAAAACCGAAATTCCAGTTTCGCTTATTGTTTTATTATGTATGAGTTTGCTGATAGTTGTTAAAGACAATATAAAGGCGTTTATGATTAATCATTATATCATTATCAGCGGGTATACACTGGCATTGGTTTCTACGCTGCTATTTACTTTTAATCACATTGACGGAGTTCTTTGGATGATCCTTATCGGAACAGGTTTGTATTTAAGTTATGTTCCTTTTAACGCATTATATTTTGAAAGAATGATCGCCAGTTATAAAGTTAAAGGAAATGTAGGTTTTATAATGTACATCGCCGATGCTTTCGGCTACCTGGGCAGTGTGATTGTTTTATTTGTAAAACAATTTTTTGGCCTGCATGTTTCCTGGATAACATTTTTTGTAGATGCGGTTTTAGGTATCAGTGTATTGGGTATCGCGGGAACTGTAATGGCAGCCATCTATTTTAAAAATAAATATTATAGTACACCAATATATGCATCATAAAACTGCAATAGTCATCGGTGCAGGCATTGTCGGCCTAGCCATGACGCGAAGTCTTTCCGAGAGGGGATACAGTGTAACGGTTTTTGAAAGAAACGAAAGAGCCATAGGGGCTTCTATCAGGAACTTTGGTATGTTATGGCCGATAGGACAGCCAAACGGTAAATTGTACGAACGCGCTTTGCAGAGTAAATCTATATGGAAACAAGTTTGCAGGGAAGCTGGTTTATGGTACGAAGAAAAAGGAAGCCTGCACCTGGCCTATAATAATTTAGAACAAAATGTTATTAGTGAATTTGTTGAAGTAAATAAAAAAACAAGGCCGGTTTCAGTCTTAAGTGCAGGGGAGGCTCTTCAAAAAAGTGAAGCTGCGAACCCATCTGGTTTACAAGGCGCTCTTTGGAGTGAAGACGAAATGATTATTGAATCAAGGGTGGCTATGGAGAAGCTGCCTGTTTACCTATGTGAAAAATATAATGTAACATTCAATTTTGGTATTGCTATTACATCTATAGAATACCCTTCAGTGAGTGCCGGAAAAAAGAAATGGAGCGCCGATGAAATTTATGTTTGCAGTGGTTCAGATTTCGAAACACTGTATGCCGATATATTTACAGAAAATGGATTCACCAAATGCAAACTTCAGATGATGCGATTGGTAGCACAGCCAGGCAGTTGGCGAATCGGACCTTCTTTATGCAGCGGGCTGTCGTTAATTCACTATAAAGGATTTGAGGTAGCTTCATCTTTACTCCAGCTAAAATTGTATTACCAGGACGTAATGCCTGAATATTTAAAATTCGGAATACATGTAATGGTTTGTCAAAACGCATCTGGCGAACTAACAATTGGCGACAGTCATGAATATGCATTGGTTCATGATCCGTTTAACGGGCAAATAATTAATGAGTTGATTATTGACTACCTTAAACAATTTGCGCTTTTTAAAAACTGGCAATTACTGCAAAGCTGGAATGGGATTTATCCCAAAATGCCACAAGGTAATACTGATTTTATTTATCAACCTGAACAAGGTGTTACAATAGTAAACGGATTAGGGGGTGCAGGAATGACATTGTCTTTTGGTTTAGCGGAAGAGGTGGTTAGCGGAGTGTTTAATTAGACCCCTCGTAAAAATAACCAGAACTATTATTGATTCCTGTTATGCACCTAAAAGAACTACTCAGAATAAACAGGTTTTTATGATAATGGCCTTTCTATCTTCGGGCAGTACTCAGGTTTTTTACAAATGGCATAATTATTTCATTAATGTCAAACAAGGTTTAAGAGGATTATGATATAATGAACAATATTTTGGATATAAAAAATGGCTTAGAAATAATCGGACCTATAAAAACTGAAGGGCATGCTTCTGTTTATAAAGGACAACGAAGCGGTAATCTATTATCAGCTGTTAGATTATTTCCTAAACCTGTTTATGAGGGAAAAATTGGTGAAGATCAGTTAACGTATATTAATCTCGAATTGTTAAAACTGGAGCGATTAGGTAAATCCCCGCATGAAAATGTTGTTACAATAGTAGATACAGGTATTTCAAAAGCTGGAAATTCTTTTTACATCGAGATGGAATTTATTAGTGGGCCTGATTTAGAAAAATTGTTACAAATACCGGATCGTTCAATTTTCACAATTAAGGAAACGCTAAGTGTAGTTGAACAGCTCAGTAATGCCATTGACCATTGCCACCGAATGAAAGTAATACACGGCAGTCTTAAAACCAGCAATATTAAGCGTAATTCGAACACAGGTAATTATGTTGTGGTAAACTTCGGATCGTCAATAATGCCGGAGCAGCAGTGGCCTGCCTCTTTGCCTGATTCCGGTAGCCTTGAAATAATACCACCTGAACAGCAGGCTGGCAAACTATTGTATCAATCTGATATATATGGGTTTGGCCTTATTCTTTTCAGATTGCTTGCCGGAAGCCTTCCTTCCATTGTACAAAATAATCCTCTAGCAGAAAGTGTAACACTAAATTCTGCCGGGAAGCTTCCGGATTTATTATCTCTACGAAAAAATAACATTCCTTCTTCCTGGACTAACAGTGAAAAAGAACAGGAAAAGCTTGTTCCTGATTGGCTGGTAAACTTAATTTATAAATGCCTTGAAACTAATCCGGAAAAACGCTTTTCTAATGGAATGCAGATTCGTGAGTATATTAATTTAAAAACAATGTTGGGTGTTAGTAAACAGAAAAGCATGGAAGAAGCAGATAACCTGCTGGTAATAAATCAAAAGTTATTAAGGGAAAAAGAAGAACTGCAATCAGCTTTAGCGAAGCAGGAGCTTAATGATAGAATAATGTACCGGCAGTGGAAAGAAATATCTGAACAGGTATCATCTAAGGATAGCGAATTGAAAGAACTAAAACAAAAACTTATAAGACCAGTCATTTCAGTACCTGTTCTATCCGGATTGATTGTTGCCATAATGCTGGCCGGTGCTTTTACTTCTTATTTTTTATTACCAGTTAAGACAGAGAATGAAATAACTAATAAACTAAATCCAATATCTACAATTAAAGATACAATTGCTCATGATAACAGCAAACAAATTGAGCAGCAACCTGCAGCGGCAAATCCAACCATTGAGAAAGACACTTTGAAATACAAGTCAGAACTACCTTTACAGGAAAAGCCACCATCGCAGGTTACACAAAAAAATATTCCTGAATTGCACACCCAGGCCTCAACTGCAAATACTATTAACTTCTCAAAAAAGTTACCTGCTGAGGATGACGCAAACCTGGGTGAATACACAGTTAAATCAAAAGCATATTTCCACAATCAGCCTGATGAGAATACCCGAAGAAATGCATTTATCGTGCATTGGAATAATGCTGTTTTAAAATCTTTAGATGAGCAGCAAGGCTTTATTTATGTTGTATTTACAAATCATCTCGGACAAACATCAAAAGGCTGGCTAAACAAAAATGACCTGGTTAAAATAAATTGGTGAAATATATTTTATATAGGAACTTAAGTATCACTACTATTTAAACGTAAAACCTAAACCTACTGCACCAAAGGGAACTATATCTCCATCAGGATTGATTAATGGTGTAAAACCTATTCGCCAGCTAAACCCTCCATCAGTTGGTTGCCTGCGATACATAAATTCAAAATGTCCTAGAAGATTTCCCTTTTTGTAGTCACTATAACTGAGTATAGAAGATTTTCTGGTAAGTACAGTAGCACCCGCACCTACTTCAAACGTATTTGCAGACCCAGGTTTACCAAACAGGTAATTAATACCAACCGGAACAGTTCCCACTGATCTTGTTCTATAACTTGTATATGATGGACCTCCTGGTCGCTGTATAACAGTTTCCTGGTCAATTAAGGTAAATCCTAGTCCTACCCGGAAGCCCCATCCCAATCTGTCAAAGGGCTTAAACCGGCTATCGAGATTAGCAGAAAAAAGTATTCCGGGTCCGCCAGCTTCAGTAAAAAATTGTTTAACCGTTTTTCCTGTTGAGCTTTCATTGTTTTGAGCGGATGCATAAAAAAAGATGGCTAAAAAAGAAATTGTACACAACCATTTTTTCATAATACTTAGTTTAATTATAATTATGACACAACATTGTAAATTAAAGCTGCTCACAATATTATAATTTAAATATAAGAAATGCAACAACAGAAGTAAATGAAAAACTACCTAAGTTTAATAGTTAGAAAATTGCTGCTATTATTTATTTTCTTATGATTGTTGCATGTAAATGAATTGGTCTTAAATTATTACTGTAACCTTATCCTGTTTAAATATTATAAATGTTGCCGGATAACAGCCGGTTAAATTAATTAGATTTATTTTGATTAATTTTTATTCAGAGATACAACTTTTCGCTCTGCCTTATCCCAGGTCACCTTTTGCTGGCCCAATAAATATTTTTGTAAACCTGCCAGCACTGCATAATTCATTATAAAAAAATAATAAGGAACAAATACCGGTTTGAATTGTAGCTTTTTATTTTCAAGCACAAAACCAACCAGTGCAGCACAATAAAAAATCAGCTGGGCTGCAAATAATAGTATATAGAATCCATTTCCATCCATGAGCATCGCTATATTTAAAACAAACATAGCTATTAACAAAAAAGGTGTAATGGTCCACCTTAACACTCTATGCGAAATATATTGAAAAAACAATAAAGGAGTTTTCCTCATTCTTAATTTACCCGTAAGGCGAACAATAGACTGCCAACCACCAGTGCATATTCGTATTTTGCGTTTCAATTCTTCCTTTACATTTGCAGAAGCTGTTTCAACCGCATATGCTTCAGGTTCATAAACAATTTTATACCCTTCAGCTGCTATCTGCATGGATTGCATGAAATCATCCAGCAGCGTATCTTCAGGCAAATCTTTATATAACGAAGTTCTGAATGCCACTAATTCACCGGCTGCTCCTACAGCACTGTATAACTCCGAATCATATCTTTTCAATAAGGATTCGTATCTCCAATAAATGCCTTCACCGGCAGCGCTTGCACTATCGGCTGCTTCACTCATGATTTTCTTTTCACCGGATACACAACCTACTTTATCATCGGCAAAGTGTTTGACAATGTTTCTAACCGCAGCTGTATTCAACATGGTATTGGCATCAGAAAATATTACAAAGGGTGATTTTACAAATTTCATGACCCTGTTTTCTGCGGCTGTTTTCCCGGCACGCTTGCTTTGATGAAGCACTTCTATTTCCGGCCAGGCTTTTAAAATTGATTCACTGTTGTCTGTAGATCCATCCGTTATAAAAACAATGGTTAATTTCTGAGATGGGTAATCCAACAATTTGCTGTTTGTTATTTTATGCGCCAGGATATCAGCTTCATTGAAACAAGGCATAACTAAAGTCACCATAGGTTCAAAAAAGCCATCAGGACTTTTAGTCAATGGCCCGGACATGCGCTTAATCCGCACTAGAAGAAACAGTATTATACCATAGCCCAGGTATGTATAAAATACTATACTAAAGGAGATCCAGAAACTTATTTCTATCCAGCTCATAAAAATTTATAAATGACCGTGTTAAACAGAGCAAAATGTTTTCCTTATATTCTAACAAGTGGTCGCATTCATTATTACAGGCTACCATTAAACATTGCAGAAAACGGATTTTTTACCGCTAAATTGCTGAAAGAATAATAAGGGTTAATATTATTTTATAAATTAATCAGGACTATTCTGCAATTTAATTTGAAATCCTGAGTTTTGAATTTAGCAATTATTTAATTAAGTCCAGATACCTTAAGGATTTAGACCATGATACATTTTAGAATGCCAGTACAGGCGTTACAACAATTGCAAAAGCCACTGTGTGCGGCAAAATATCCTGGTAATCAGATGGTCCTTTTTACATCAAATCTTTACGTAGCATTTTTCCTGAATTCACGAGTACATGTTGTGATTTGTAAATTGAACCAAGGTGAATGTTTATTGAATCTTTCGCTTTTGATGTATGGTTATAAAGCTACAGAAGAAATTTCCAGGATCAAAAATACTTTCTCATATAATTATACGATCCGTTATAAATTGAAAACCTATGAAAATTGGAATAGAAGTTCAACGTCTTTTTCGCCGTAAAAAACACGGAATGGAAATTGTAGCCCTGGAAATAATCCGTCAGTTGCAAAAAACGGATAAAAAAAATGAATACATTCTTTTTGCAAAAAATGATGAGGACAAGGATTGTATTACAGAAAGTAAAAAATTTCATATCAACATTCCCAGTAATTCATGTTTTCCGGTTTGGGAACAACTGCATTTATTAAAAGCGGTTAAAAAAGAAAAGCCGGATATTCTGCATTGTACAGCTAATACAGCTCCACTATTTTGTAAAATACCGATGGTTATTACAATACATGATGTCATATACCTGGAATCAATTAATTTTTCCGGGACGTCCTACCAGAATTTCGGAAACCTATACCGCCGGTTTATTGTTCCAAAAGTTGCCAAAAAAGCGGCAATGATTCTTACAGTATCTGAGTATGAAAAAAAAGTTATCGTTGACCGCCTTAACATTGATGAAGACAAAGTACGGGTAGTGTACAATGGTGTAAATAAACAATTGAAGCCCATTACAAACATGGCTAAATTAAGTGAGTTCCGAAAAAAATATAATTTACCAGAACAATTTCTCCTTCATTTTGCCAATACTGCTCCTAAAAAAAATACAATCGGGGTATTAAGTGCCTATAAATTATATCATGCTGGTGTATCAAATCCTTTACCACTGGTACTCACGGACTGCACCGGTAACTATATTCATGGCCTCTTAAAAAAATTAAATGCCCCAGGCCTAATAGACAACATACAAATTCTGGATTATGTGCCCTTTAGCAGTATTCCCTGTTTATACAATCTTGCTACTGTTTTTATATATCCCTCGCACCGCGAAAGCTTTGGCATGCCGCTAATAGAAGCAATGGCCTGCGGTGTACCTGTTATTACTTCCAATACATCCGCTTTGCCGGAAATAGCAGGAGGAGCCGCTTGCCTGGTAGACCCTAAAAATCCCCATGAAATCTCCGACCAAATACAAAGGTTACTTACAGATGAAAGGTTTTATAAAGAAAGGAAAGACAAAGGATTTAGAAACGCAGAACGATTCAGCTGGGAAAAGGCCGCAGACAAAATAGAATCTGTTTACTGGGAAATCAGGCATGTAAACAAATCCTTGGAAGAATGTAACAACCTAAGGAAAAACATGCATAAATATAAAACTACATTTTAGTACTGTGTTAAAGGTTTGACAATAACTTATTGAAGAGGCCAGTGAAGCACTAATGGTAAGTCAATGTTGTTGACCTTTAAGAAGTACGTCACCAGTAAGCTTCTCTTGTGCCCTTTGTGGGATTTCCTTTGTGTTCCTTGTGGTTAAAAACTCTTGATATCATAGACCTTATTTAACCACAAAGAACACAAAGGAAATCCTACAAAGGGCACGAAGACCTCTAACCAATTGTAATTTTAAACAAGATGGAACACAACAAACTAAGGCGTACAGGAAAGAAATTACTTCTGATTATTAACCCTGTACTACTACAGCCTGATTGTGTTGTGATATGCTTCCTGGTCATTCATATTCATGTAGGCGTCCCATGCCAACTGCCAAAATAACTGCACCCTATATTCCCATGCATTGGCGGAGGCAGCTTCCATACGTTTTTTTTGTTGTTCAAGGCTGTTATTAATTACAGCGATGCAGACCATCTTAAGAAAATTTTCATGATTATTCGCTATATGAATATGGTCCTTAAATGAGGCAATATCTTCACTAAAACAGGTTGTTACAACAGACCGGCCTGCCCCTAAATACTCATTTATTTTAAGCGGGTAAATGCCAGCGGTAAGGTTGTTTTTTAAAAAGGGAATGATAGCGCAGTCAAAGTAACGAAGGTATGCGGGGAGCTGCTCTATTGATTTTGGCCCAGTGAATACAATATTAGATATTGCATCGAGATTGATAGTGGTAAATTGCTTATCTTGACGGGGGCCTACCAAAACAATTGTTTTATCAGGATTGGCAGCGGCTATCTTTAACAATAACTCGTAATCAATCCGCTGGCAAATGGCGCCTGTATATCCAATGATTGGAGTAGTAATATCAGCCAACTCATTTGGCCTTTGTAAATCCTGCAGAAAAGCTGTTTTGAACAATTCAACATCGCCACCATTAGGAAAATAGTTTATAGAACGATTGTTCCTGCTGCCAATATTCCGGCATAATTGCTTAGAAGTTGCCATCACCATATTATAATGTTGCACACATTCATTTTCATTGCTTAAACCATTCCGGAATACTTCTTCTATAGCATCCCTGCTGTGGTAAACGCTCAGCGTGGGTTGCAAGTACGACCTGATTGCAGATAAATAGGTGGGATTAAATGAATTGATAAAAATGTAGTTGCTGATCTTTTTTAGTTTCAGGATGCGTTTTATTAAAGCAGCTAACCGTTGATTATTAAATGTAGCGGCTAAAGAATAAATTATCCCGCGAGGCAAGGAGTATATGGGTAATACAGGAGCAGGTGTGCCCCCTAATAGACTTTCCGGCTGTCCTTTTATAGGAACCAGAAAATCTTTACCATGCAACAAGGCAGGCATGCGTCTTTGCACTGTAGGCAGTTTTCTCTCCCGCCATACATCGGCCCATGAGTAAGGATAATCAAGGTAATAAACGGTGTTGGTACGGCTTAACACTTTTGCCAAAGCAAGTGAAGCAGAAGATATATCTCCATCCCATCGTGACATGGAACTTATGAAGATGGGTAAATTTTCAAAATCATTTTTTTCGAGCATATTAGTTATACCTTAAAATAATTGGATGGGCCTATCATTTTTGTGGCCGTTTGAAACCCGCATTGGCTTTCGTTTTTAATCCCCGCTTAAATCCCCAGATCAGGCAAAACAACACGGGGATGATAATTATATTCCAGGGCATTTTTATCAATTTTTTATTTCTGTTTCACTATGTGGTGTATGAATAAAATGCTTGCGTGCCTTACCTATATGTGACAAAGCAGCAATCATTGATAAAAGCGCAGCGGGTATTTGTAGAAAAGCTGCCAGCAATTGCCTGTTATACCACCTGGTTGGAATACCTATGCATAAGCTTACTGCCAATCCGGTTAAAAGGCCGATGCTTATCCATAGAAATTGATGTGAAAAAAGCATTACCCAAACCATCCATAATAACAAGGTAGCCACCAGCATCACTCTTGGAAATAAAAAGGTTTGAAAAAACTTATTAAAAAAAGCAAGGTTCCCTTTAAACAATTGCCTCCATCCCTCCGTGAAATATTTTTTTAAAAATTCTACCTGCACCGCCATCCACCGGCTTCTTTGCTGGTTGAATACGTCGGCTTTTGCAACTTTTTCATCCAATACATATGCACCATCTAAAAATGCCACATTTTTTCTAAGGCGCATTATCCGGAATTCCAGTTCCTTATCTTCCCCTGCAGTTTCACCAATGTCCTGAAGCAGGGAAATAAATAACTTCCAGCCGAACGCCATGCCGCTACCAATTAAGGCCGAGGGCAGGCCAACGGCCACGTGCCCCCGTCGAAAAATATGATTATTGATTTCTTCAGTACATGCATCCAGGAAGGCAAAAGGAGTTTGAATATTTTTAGCAGTGCGGTGCCCCTGAACCACATCATAACCTTGCTCAAAAGCATTGTTCACAGCATGTAAAAAACTTCGTGACATATGATTGTCCGCGTCAAGAATTACCACGATATCCACAGGGTCATGAGCAGTTGCTGCAATAGCTTTCTGAAGCGCCTTTCCTTTAGTGCTACTTTTAAAACTCACTTCTACAAGCCTGATGGGCAAACTACGTAACACACTCAAAGTAGCCTGGCTGAATGAATCGGCAATAATCACCACTTCAAACAGGTTCTCCGGGTAGTTCTGGTTTAAAGCATTTTTTGCGGTATTTATGATCACCGCATCTTCTTTATAACCAGGAATAAAAATGCGTATGCGCCTAAGCGTTGTTGCCTCCGGAAAGGGTTTTGCTTTAATAATCTTACCCGCCAGGGAAAAAAACAGTAAGTACGCTACCTGTATGATAAGGTAACCAAGTACAAAATATTGCAGTATTAAACCGGCTTGATATAACATAAAATTGATTTAATAATCAGGGGTTATTTGATTTATTAGTGAAGACGAATGTGTTGCAGGCTCTTGGTAGGGTTTGTTACGAACATTCCATAATAGCGCCTGCCATATTGATTTACTATGCCCCCGCTCATTTTTCAGTGCATGCTTCACAATATGAACCGGTGTTGAAATAAATTTAAAAAACGAACTTGCAATAAATCGCCTGAAACCCTTATAGTTCCTTCGGATATATAGTAACCTGTTCCGGTATAAATAAAATGTTTTAAAAGGTGAATTTATTCCGGTTGAAATTGATTCCTTATGAAATACTTCTGTAGTGCCTACATAATGAATTTCATAACCACAATGTTTAAATCTTGCTGCCCAATCTAACTCTTCGTAGTACAAAAAAAATACTTCGCTCATTAATCCTACTTCTTTTAACAACCGCCTCGGTATCATCATGGCCGCACCATTGGGTTGGTCTGTTTTGCGGGTATCATTAAATTGGCCAGTATCTTTTTGCATGTATCCGATATTATAGCTCCTGCTCGTTAAAGGATGTAACCCTACCGTTCCTGCATATTGGATGGTGCCGGGCAAAGAATAATATTTTATTTTAGGACAGGCAATGCCGCATTCAGGATGTTGCTGCAGGTATTCCACCAGGTTAGTTAGTAAGTTTGGTGTTACTTCAGTATCATTGTTCAATAAAAAAACATACTCGCCTTTTGCAAAGTGCAGGCCCAGATTGTTGCCGCCTGCAAAACCAACATTAACGGGTGAATTTATATGTTGTATAAACGGGAATTCTTTTTTTAAATAGGCAGAGGAATATTGCGGTGATGCATTGTCCACAACGATCACCTCCCAATTGGTATAATTAAGCTTAGACAAGGAACGCAGCATTTCACCGGTTACTTCGGGTGTGTTGTAATTAATAGTTACGATGGAAACCAGCGGTGTGTTCATGAATGCATGGATTTATTAATGGGCATATCCCAGCGGGTACTTATTCCTATTAAAGCCCAACTTACATAGAGTATTGCAGATGAGGGCATCGTATTCATTACTTCATTTCCATAGCTACACAATAAGGTGCCACCGAAACCTGCACAGAGTGCGCACAACTGGTTTCGCAGAGCTTGGTCTCTGGTATTCCAGATTATTCCCGCTGATTTACCGAGTATATATAACATGATGCCCAACCACAAAATAAAACCAATGATACCATACATGGCCCAAACCTTTACAAAATAACTATCAGGTGGAATTTTTGACGTATAGATATGTTTGTTATAAGTAACCCCCCACATGCCGATTGTACCTACGCCAGTACCAAATGGTTTGTTGCTTAAGCTATAGGCCAATGTGCGTTGGTTAACTAGCCTGACCTGAAAAGAAGGATCATTTGAATTAGTACCAGACCGCAATCTGCGTATCTGGTCGTTTCCATTACCGATAGAAGTATATTTAAGTATTCCTATAAAACCAACGCCAATAATTATTCCCAACAATAAAATTTTAACTTGCTTGCTTAATACCAGGAAAACAAATCCACCACCCACTAACCCACCCAATGCGCCACGGGTACCCGAGATGAGCATTCCGTAAAAAATAAATATTCCGGCTATTCCGTACCATATTTTCCTTGTTTTAGAATGAGGCCCGATAGCCAGGATAATACACATGATAGCCAACTGCGCCTGAGAAGCACCAAATTGTGCTGCTTCCGAATAATAGGAAAATACCCTTAATTTGCCGAAAAGAATATGTGTTCTATAAGCACCTGCTTCCAGCCATCTGTGTTCTGCCGCATTAACACCAAAATACAATTGCTTTATGCCGTAAATAGCGCCCAGTAATGAAAGGAACACTATGATGTCTAAAAAAAGAAAAATGTCGGATCTTTTATTAAAAACCATCATTGTTAATGGCACGGTCAATATCCAGTACCATGTGGTGGAACGCATTTCCTGCAGCCATCCGATAATACTGGGATGTTCCGGATTTGCAATTTCTAACACAGTAATGAAAAACCAAACTAGGCCAAGCCAAACCAAATCGTTGTTCAGCTGCCTGAAACGGAATTTTTTCCCTCTGTGAAAAATTACACCCAGCCATGTCAAAACCAGTAACACATCTACAAGCAATCCAAATTGAGCACCCACTATATGCCTGTTTAAACCAGGCATTATAAAACAATATATTATAAAAGTTATCAGTCCGGCACGGGGGTATAAAAAAACCAGTACCAGGTATCCCGCGAGGAAGGGTAGGACCATTAATAAATTTGCAATAGAAAAGCCTGTTCTGGCAATTAACCACCCGAAAAATATAGCCAATAAAATACCTGGCACCAGCCAGAGATAACGTGTTGTATTATTACCGGGGGTATAAAACAAATTCAGTTCTATTGGCGATGGGTTCATTTTATTTAAACCGGTATAAACGTTGTTTTATAAATGAATTACTATAAGTATATACTTCGTTGAAAACATTTCCTTTACTTAATATGCCTGTATGTTCCAACATCCACCATCCCAGCATGGCGCCACAACATGCATTCAATACGGATACAAATGCAACCATGTTTAAATCGTGCGAGAGATTAATGGCCACCACGTCGCCGATAATGTTGATCAACGCCATTACCAATACCTTTTTAAAATTCAATTCCGGTTTTTGTATGGAATCAAGGCTAATGCCTGAAAGCCTGTTTGCAGGTAAGAAGAGGCCGCATAATACCAGCATCCTGAAGATAGAAGCAGTATCAGCGTATTGATGACCGCCAAACACAAGTACAATATAAGGAGCGAATATAAACGCACCGATTAAAGCAGGAATATATAACAAATACGCCCATGAAAGATATTGTATCAAACTTTTATTAAAGCCGCTACGATCGCTATGATTGTGTTTTTCTGAAAGCTGTGGAAAGGCAGTGGTGCTCAAGCTTCTTATAGGTATTTCAAATAATTCTGTTAGTTTCAGGGGTATCGCATACCTGGCTACAGACTCGGGACCCATCAGGCTGCCAATTAAAATGGTATCTGCTGTTTTTAACAAATTGGTCGTTGCCAAAGTAGCCATTGTATATTTAATCAGTTTGACAAGGGTTTTAATTTCCTGCACTGTTTTAAATTTTACCTGTAACGGATTTGTTTTACCTGTCAGTAAAACAACAGTCATTAAAAGGGCTGTAAAGATCAGGTGAACTGTAGCTAAACTTTCAAGGCTGCCAACAAACGCCCATGCATAAGCTGCTATAATCAAGGCGTTGGCGCTTTGGGCAAGGCGCAGGTACAAAAGAAATTTAAGATCCTGTCGTGCTACGGCTGAAGCCTCGGCAATATGAAGCGGCAGTGTTATAATACCCAGGCAGGCATACCATCCGCAAAAAACCTGTATACCTGGTTGTTTGGAGAATATACCCGTGAAAAATAATGTAATCAATACTATAGACAGAGAAATAGAAACAACTCCTCCTAACCAATAAGCACTGCCGGTAATTCGCCTCTGCAGTTCCTTATCCCTGTTAGATGCCCGCATTACCAATGCAGATTGCAGACCGCCTGATTTAATCATTTCAAATAGTACTACAGCAGCTAAATAAATAATGTACTCTCCCAATACTCCTGGCTTGGTTACCCTTACCAGCAGCATGAATGATAATACGCCGACAATTGCAGGAAACAACTGGCTTGCAAATGACAGTGCCTGTAATGTTATTTTATTTTTATGCTTTGTCATTGATGCCTAATTAGTAAATTGTTTTCTGTTACCAAATTGGAATTTAAATAATCGCTTGACAAATGACCTGAGAAAAAATCTTTTCATAGGAACTTCACCAATGTATGATTCAGCATAATCGGAATTCACCCCATTTAGTATTAAAGAAGGATAATTTCCAGTAGTTTTACTGAAGATACTAAGTAACTCATCATCCAGTTTACCCCATACCCTGTTAGCCCGGCATACCAGAAAAGTATGATCTAATTTTGGCAGCAGTCCGGGTTTTATCACCAATGTATCCAGTGGAGGAAATTCTACCAAAACAATATTACTGGTACCTGTGAAAGAATTAATATCCTTATTCCAGGACTGCTTTTCCACAACATAATTCAGATTAGTCAATTCTTTGTTCAGCATATCAATCAGCGTTGATTTACCTTCTCTGTTCTGAACACTTACCATCCCGATTGTAACCAGTTTCTGTGAAGGATTAACCTGGGAAAGCAGTTGTTGAATCAAACGCAGGTTAGCCTTGGCTATAAAATCAGGAGGGGTATTCATTAGCGGATAAATGCCGAAAAGAGGAATGCCAATAAATTGGCGTGCATTGTCTGGCTGTTGTACTGTTTTATTAATAAGGGCGCGTGCCAGAATAAAAGCAAGCACTACTATAAATCCACCCCCAAAAGCCAAAATAACCTGTAGCAATCTTTTAGAGGGATTGGCTTTTAATGGAAGAAAGGGTTCATCCACTATGTTTAGCTTGGTAGTCAACTGATTATTTTGCTGGGTTAGTTTGGCCATGTTTAATCCATGTAGCAATTCCAGGTATTCTTGTTCCGAAACATTAATCTGACGTTCAATTTTCTTAAGTGTTGCACCAAGGGGCGCATATTTTCTATATTGTTCCGAAAATTCTGTTTTTCTTTGATCCATTACAGTGAGCCTGGCCTTACTTTGCTCAACGTCGAGGGAAGTTTTCAGCCATTCGTCCAGCACACTTTTAGTGGGTATTCCATTAGGAGTAAGGGTTTGCTGGTAAAGATTGTCTTCTGATACGGCCAGTTTCTTTTCCATAGCTACTGATAGATTGTGCAGGCTATCTATCTGCCGTTTATGACCTGGTTCATCTTTGCCGACCAGGTTGCCGATTGCTATTTTGCTATAAATATCAGAGAGCAACTCCCTGTCTTTTAATATCTCGGCGCCATATTCATTTTGATAAAGCCGCCCCTTCATGTTTTCATTTACCTTATCTAAAGATTTACTGCTGGCCATTTTATCCATCTCCATGTTGTGCTTTTGAACATCCAGATTTTCTTTCTCAACTGCAACGGCCTTCGTTTGTTCGTAGTAGTTAATGATATCATTCTGCTTATTAAATTGCATATAGCTTTGTTCCGCTTCATTCAATCTTGTAAAAGCACTACGGGTTTCCGTTTCAAAATATGTGACCACAGATTCAGACTGACCCTCTTTAAGCATCCGGTGTTTTTTCATAAAACATTGTTCCAGTAATTCCAGTGTTTGCTTGCATATGACCGCATCATTAGTGAGGTAAGAAATTTTAATCAAGTCACTGTTGTTGACCCGGATCGCTTTTATGTTATCCAGAGCGTTAAGCGAATAAAAGGGATTGTCTGAATTTATAATTGAATACACCAGATTTCCTTCTTTACCTCTCATGTACTGATTTATAGCAACTATGGTATTTTCAATGGTTGGCTTTACCAGCATTTGGCGGATGCTGTCGGGAACCAGTTTTCTTAACTGATCAAAAGAATCCCAGGCAAAAAGTACTGGATCATGCTTTTTGATCATTAAATGGATGGCAAGTAAATTAATTGCTACCTCTTGTTTGGTTTCTCTTGAATTAATTAATGAAAGGAGGTTGTCGAATGCATTGCTTGTAGCAAAAAAATCGGCCTTGTTATTACCACTGAGGCTATAACCCGAAGCGATACCCGTATATATTACTGATTCTGATGAGTACACCTTTACCTCATGCCTTGTAAAATAAAGTACAGAAATAGCCATTGCCCCGGGGATAAACAACAGCCAAAGCATGTTTTTATATAATAATCTTATGAAGTACACAAAAGTCATTTGACTTGCATAATTAATGCTGAAAGATTAATTCCGGTAAATGCCTCAAGCTGCATATAACTGGTTTGGAACCTGTTTACATATGTTTCGAAATCGATAATAGTTTTATTATAACTTTCATGTACCAAGGACAGCCTGTCTATAGTTAACTGTCCGTTTACAAAATCCTTTTCAGCCATAGCATTATTCACCTGCGCAGCCTGCCTGTTTTGTGTACTGATGGTCATCATCTTTTGAGATAATTTAAATTCCTGGTAGAGCCTGATCACTTCCTGCTTAATTGACAATTCAGAATTTTCTTTATCAGCAGCCGCCATATTTACCTGAGACTGCCCAGCCTTAATAATATTTTTCCGGTTGATGATATATGTCAGCGGTAGCTGCATGCCGATTCCTACATTATAAAAACCTGTTTGAGCAGTTGTAAAATTATTACCAGTAACAGGACCTGACTGGTTATTTATGGCTGAATAATTGGTGCCATACATATAGGAAGAATGCAGGTTTACTGCGCTAAAAATTGCTTTTTTACTTATATTAAGATTTGCGTTTACGTAATCCTGGTTGCTACCCATCCTTTTTATCTCAGGCGAATATTTTAATGCAGAACCAATCAGGATAGGCAGTAGCTCATCGGTATTCAAAGCTTTTATTAATAAAGAATCAACTGAACCGGATTGTGCATCTGCTGGAATTTTGTTTAAAAGCAAAAATGTAATATAAATTGCTACCCTAATATATTTACAGCTTTTCATTTAAAGGTTTTAAACATTTTCGGTTTGAAATAAAGCCGGAATTGTTCGGCAAATCAACCTGATGTCGTTTCTTAGACTATGTGTTTGTGCATAGTTATTATCAAGGCTCAGCCTTTCCGCTTCAGACATTTCTCCTCTTCCTCTTTTCTCTACCTGCCATAAGCCAGTCATACCGGCGGGTGCCTGAAAACGTAAAGAATATTTGTCGGTAGTAATTTTTTCGGCTTCGTATAAAGGCAAGGGCCTGTTACCAACTATTGACATATCACCAATAAATACATTCCATAATTGTGGTAACTCATCAATACTTACGTTCCTTATAAAATTACCCACGCGTGTAACGCGGGGATCATCTTTAATTTTAATGAAGGCAGAATCAGTATTAGAATCTTTACGCTGGTTATATAAAGTTTCACATACTACTTTATTATCCGCATACAAAGGGTTAATGCAGCCGGTGCCCGCTTGTTCACATAATTCGCATAATTCATTAATAGTTATGTTTGAAGAGACCGCGACGGCTTTTGCAGTATTGTATTGATTAAGGTGCGACAGGTCTTTTAACCTGGCATCGGCTCCGCTATACATGGATCGGAACTTATAAAACTTAAAAACATTGTACCCGGATCCAACTCTTAAAGAATAATAAAATATCGGACCTTTTGATTCTGATCTTATTAAGATAGCTATCAATAAAAAAAAAGGACTGAGAAAAAGAAGTGCCAAACCAGAAAATATAATATCAAAAATCCTTTTGAATACAGGTAACTTATAACCCGGTGTTTTATCCTGATCGAAGTTGACATTGGTATAATTTTCAACCAGGTATGGAACCCTGACACGAAGTGCATTTTGATTTAAGGGTTTTGAAAATATTTCCGCAATATTTTCCTGCATGGCTAATTTTCGTTGCTCATTATTCAACTGGTTCAGTATTAGTATAAACGGAATGTTACCGTAACCACAACCTACCAATACTTTATGCAGTGTTACTCCATTAGCACCAAGTAACTCATCATCTGATATAATGGCCTTATATGCAATGGGCTTTTCCATGGAATGATGCAGTTCAAATCCATTTTTATAACAATCCACATCAAACAAATCCTGCATGGCAACCCTTACCTGATGGGCTAGCATGTTGTTATTGGTAATTACCGCAATTCTTTTTGCTGCCTGTATCATGACTGCAATGTTTATAATTTATCTTTTCCCATTACGTCGCAGAAGGCCGTTTACCCTTGCTGCCAGTTCCCGTGGATTAAAAGGCTTTACCATAAAATCATCAGCTCCTGATTCAATGCAACGAATTCTATCTTCAGTGCTATCACTACCGGATAACATCATCATGGGGATATTCTGCCAAAAACCACTTGATCTTATATGAGAAATAAATGTGTAACCATCCATTTCGGGCATTTGAATATCTGCCACTATTATATCAGGGATATTTCCCTGCTGAATCCAGGCTAAGGCTTCTTTGCCATTTCCCTTCGTCTGCACAGAAAAATCATTTTTAAAAAAGTGTTGTAAAATATACTGAATGGATAATTCGTCATCAATAGCCAGCATAGATAGCTGAGATAATTGCTCCATAAGGACAAGGATTTCTTAAATTTATGCCAGGAAAATAATTGGTTAAGATCTATTTTCTTAAAATTATTATCTGATTATTGACTGTAAAACGTAAAGCATGATTAGATATTGTTTAGTATTTTCCTACCGGTTATTATGATAAGTATAATCAGCAAGTTTGCTATCGCCGTCAGCTTTCAGCAGATTAAAGAGTATAAGTTTCCTCCCGAAAGCTGATAGAGAAAGCAAGTACGTCCTCTCTAGCATTACATAAAGCAGCTAACGGGTAGTGCTATCCGAGAATAGAAAGGCCCCTAAGGCACTAAGTAACACGAAATATTTTCTTAGTGTTACTTAGTGCCTTAGGGGCCTTTTTATTAAACAAATAATTTTGTGTACTAACGGAAGGGCTTTATAACCAGGTATAATTATTAATTTAATATTTATAAATAAATCCACTGTTGCGGTAACCGGATGTATTAAGGTACCAGTCCGGATATGCGAGGCCTCCTGATTGCGCCCATTCTACAAAGTGTAAATATGTCTCAGTTATTACTTTACCTTCAAAAGGATAATCAAAACTTTGTGGTACACCAATGGCGAAAGGAAGGTTCTTTCTTGTTTTATAATATCGGTTTTCAGATGGAATAGTATTGTCTTGAACCGTATTGAATAAGGCTGTGTTTGCTTTATCTGTGGGTAATTCTCCCGGCAGATGTATTTCTTTACCGCGTGTTTGATTTGCAATAACAAACTGGTTAAAAGGCGCTGTTCCAAACTGTTTAGGGGATATAGGCGAAGTGAACATCACCTTCATTTTGATTGTATCGGGAATGAAGTATTGAATACCCGGCTGAGTGTTGATGTAATATTTTTCTTCATGTTTCATGATAGCATAAATATCAGTAAAGGGAATGATCACTGCTTTTGACTGATCAGCTTCGCAACCATTCGATTTTAGAACAACCAGGTTTTTATCAGTAGCATGGTTACCTTCTACTGAAGCAACCAATGATGGGTCAAATGGAAATTGAACACCAAATCCATTCCTGAAAGAAGCCCCGGATGCCCTGGGTACATAGTTAGCATACAATTCAACGGTTGCATTTTTTGCATTCTGGATGCTGGTATAACGATAATCTATTACCATATCATTCATATCGTAATCACCCGTATTTGGCCATGTATCTTCGAAAGCAATTGATGCATACTTGTTTCCGCCAGGATAATAAACGATGTAAGCCCTTGTTGGATCTTTTGGAAATTTATCACGGCAATCTGCAACACCATCTCCATCACTGTCTTCCATTTCGTCTATAGGTATTATGGTTGTAGTTGAGATGCCTTTTACCGGGTTGGAAGATGCATAAAAAACGAGGTCGTTAAAATCATCATCACTATCCTTGTCCCTATTAAGGTCCTCAAAACCTGCAAGAATCAGATGGTCCTCCTCGTCTGATAGTAAAACAGTATGTTGTTTATTACTTTCCGAACCTTCAGGGTTAAGGGCATCTATGCTGTAAAATTTATTGTTGCCTTCACTAACTTGCCCGTTCTTACCATCCCAGCCATTAGCTATGAGGCAGAACCCAATGGATGTTCCTGCCTCAAACTTTCCAATATTTACTTTGTTTCCTGATTTTAATGCCCCCCCGCTACCTGATAAAGATGAATTTGGCAGGATAACGGTAAGTGCCTCGATCTCCGTTGGGTTGGTAGGTGGTTTGCCTGTTGGATACGTGAAGAAAGTTAAAGTGTTCATGTATGATGCTCCTTCATGCACGAAGGTAATCCAGACCTCACAAGTTTCAACGATATCCAAATTTGTGCTTGCATTGTCTTTAAGGTATTCTGGGTGTAATTGTGTTACAGGTATCCTCTCGGGTAAGGAAGCATTTACTTTAGAAAGCGTATTTTCAGAAATTATATCATCAGCCAAGAGGTAATCAGGCCTGCCGTAATCATCATATTTACCCATGTAAATATATTTTGTGGTTACAGATCTCCCGGTAACAATACCTTGGTTATTGGAAGCGGCTATTCTGGCATTTGGTATTACATTGCCAAGATAACCCTTAGACCCGCCTATTGTACATAACACCTGGCTGCCCTCAACTTTTACAGTGGCATTGTGCATAAGCCCTATATAAGCAGGGTCTACAATAACTGTTTTCATATAAGTGGGAAGTTTAAGGGAGCCGCTGATCTTTCCTTTCTGATCAGTTATAGCAGTAAACATAATTTTTCCCCCATCTTCCAAAGACTTGTCGAGGATGTTTACCATTACTCCCGCCAAAGGTTTGTTATCATTTGTTAATAAACCAACGTCTAGAGTGGCGGTGCTGATTGTTTCATAATTAAAAGTATTTGATACATTGATTCCAAGTCTGTTAGTAGTATCAGCAGGGGTTACAGGTACATCTGAATTCATTCTTTTTGAGCAGGAGGCAAAGAGCGTAATAGCAAGTACGAACTTTGCAAAATGAAGGTTTTTGCAACGTGTAAACATAGGATATGAATTTATTTATCGAACCTAACGGTTCACATAAATTATTATTGCAGAAAAAACGAATTTGATTAAGATGCAAGGCTCAAACGAAAATGACATTCGTATTACGGCTGTCAGCTGTCAGCAATCAGGAGGAAACCTATTATACATTTATCTGCTAATGACTGGCACCAATAACTGCGACCCCTGAAGTAAAATATTATGATGTACGGGAAAGGTTGGATTGCGATGAAACAATAATACCAATACACCTTTAAATACTTTCAGGAGCACGTCATTCTTTCACTACATTTATCGTCATGAAAGTTATTAGTTGCCGAATATATATATACTTCCTGAAAAGTATTCTGTTACATACTTTAAAACAATCTTAATTTTACGGCTGCGGTAATTAAAGAAAACAGAAGCATAACAACAGTTGTTCCTATTGCCCATTTAAGGGTAAAGCGTTGATGATCTCCAAAATTTACACCCGCCAATCCAACCAATAAATATGTAGATGGCACTAAAGGGCTAAGCAAGTGTACAGGTTGACCCAACAAAGAGGCCCTGCCCATTTCTGCTGCTGAAATTCCAAAATGCGAAGCAGCTTCAGTTATCAATGGAAGTATTCCAAAGTAAAAGGCATCATTGCTTATAAAAAAAGTAAAAGGCATGCTGATTATAGCAGTAATCACAGGCATGTTTGGACCTAGTGAAGCAGGGATAATATGAACAAAAGATTTAGCCATGGCATCCACCATGTGTGTTCCTGATAAAATACCCGTAAAAATGCCTGCGGCAAATACCATTGATGCTACAGACAATGCATTACCTGCATGTGCCGATAACCTTTGGCGCTGGTCTTCAAGTTTTGGATAGTTTATAATTAAGGCTAATGCAAATGCAATCATAAATAAGATAGCCAAAGGCAGAACATTAATTACCAATGCTACCATTAGTGCAAGTGTTAGTAAAAGGTTTACCCATATTAATTTAGGTCGCTTATTACCATCTGATTCATCTGCAATACCTGAAGGTTGCGCTGTTGCACCAAATTGTAATTCTGATATTCCCAATCTTTTTCTCTCTTTTTTACCAAACAGGTAAGCCACAAACAACACCCATAAAGCGCCTGCAACCATGGTGGCAACAACAGGCAGAAAAACCTGCGATGAATCCAGCTTTAATGCACTCATGACCCTTGCAGTTGGACCACCCCACGGAAGTATATTCATTACTCCGCCGCTTAGCATAATAACAGTTGTAAGTATAAGCGGATTAATACCTAACTTTCTATAAAGAGGAAGCATGGCAGCAACTACTATCATATAAGTTGTTGCGCCATCACCATCCAGCGATACCATTAAAGCAAGTAATGCTGTACCCACGATCACTTTTAAAGGATCTCCTTTTACTGTCTGTAAAATATTTGCTACCAACGGATCAAACAGCCCCACATCAATCATGATTCCAAAATAAAGAATACCGAATATGAGCATAATGCCTGTTGCCGCTATACCCGTTACTCCGTCGAGCATCATCTTTCCTATACCTGAAGATGCACCTGCTATTAAACCAAAAACGATGGGTATAATGATCAATGCAATTTGTGGTGACAATCGTTTGGTCATGATTAAAACCATAAAAGTAATAACCATTCCGAAACCAAGTAAAGCAAGCATGTTGTTGTTTATTAATTGAGTTTATAATAGATGGTTTACTCCTCCACTATTTCTTCTTTTTTAAATTTCGATTTTAACCGGAACGATAATATCAATCCTGTAAAAATTAAAAAGATACCTGTAAAGCTTTGCAGATTGTAAACCTCATTAAAGAAAAAGTACCCGATAATAAGAGCATACAGAACTTCAATGTATCTTATAATAGCAAGAAAACTTACTTGGTTACCTGGCTGTTGTATAGAACTGGTAAAATAAAGTTGTGCTGCAAAACCAACTGAACCAATCAGCAAGAACCAAAGGCAATCTTTAAAATTTAGAGTTACCCAATAAGGAATAACTGCAATACCACTGCAAACTGCTGATACCAGCATAAAGTAATGAAGAATAACAAGGGGTTCATCATCATCACCAATTTTTCGAATTATTATATAAAGCAATCCTCCCGAAATAGCTGAGATCAATCCAATACTTAAATCGAAAAGACCAATACGTGTATCAAAACCTTTTAGTAATACAATGCCTGCAAATGAAATTAAAAAGAACAGCCATTGAGCGGATTTTATTTTTTCCCTGAGGAGAAACACAGCAAAGATGGCAGTGAAGATTGGTGATAGATATTTAAATGCGACAGCAGATCCAAAAGGTATATTAGTAAGAATGTAGAAAAATGAGAACATTGAAATGGAACCAATAATGCCCCGGAAAATTAATAACGAACTGTTCTTGCCCAATAAGGACGTTCTTTGATATACTAACACTATTATACAGAATATCCAACCAATCACCGACCTGAAAAAAATATGCTGAAAGCTGTGAAACTTAGGCAGGTATTTAACAAGGGCCTGCATAATTGTAAAACAAAGGGTGCTTATAATCATGTACCGGACACCCTTTGTAAAAATTGTTTTGTTCACTTATTCATACTGTTATTAATACTATCAGAGACCTTAAAAGCTAATACGTACAGAAGTATAATAATAAGCGCCCATAAAACCAAATTGTGAAGTAAAACGGGTATAAGGCGTTTGACCGGAACCGGTTAAAGCAACGAGTGCAATCTTATCAGGGTAAATACTTGCAATATTATTAGCACCTATACTCCATGAGATTTTAGGATTGATGTTATAAGTTAAAGATGCATCAGTAATTACCCTGGCTCCGAAAGTTTGATCCTGGGCAGGATTATTTTGAATTGCAGTAACCTCTCCAAAACGTGTTGCCCTTACTAATCCTTCTACCTTCCTGTAGCGGTAGTTAGCTGATAAAATTATTTTGTCACGAGGTTGCGCTACTTCAATTAAACCTATCATCGACCTGTCTAAAAGATCACTTCCCAGGTTTGATAATTTATCCGGAGTCCTTATTGATCCATGAAGCTTAGTCTCGTTTAACATCAATGCAGCAGAAATTGTAAGTTCGCTTTCTGCACCAAATTTTTCCTTATAAGTACTAACAACATCTAAACCTTTTGTACGTGTGTTAATTGCATTAGAGAAAAACTGAACCAATGCATAACCAGAGCCTGCAAATATGGGAGAAAGAGCAGCTGATGTTGCATCCAACTGTGCTGATATAACAATCCTGTCTTTAATATCAATCTGATAAGCATCAACAGTCATCAGAAATTTCTTTCCTAACTGTAAAGTAAGGCCGGTATTATAATCAAGAGATGTTTCAGCTTTTAATTTACCAACACCTAAAGCCTGCACATAAGGATTATCGTTTCTTAAATGACCAATAGGGTAAGCATCAAAAACACTATTAATAGTAAGCCATTGCGCATCAGCGTTATTACTGTAATACAATTGGTGCATACTTGGAGCTCTGAATCCCCTGTTTACTGAACCACGAATAGATAATGAATTAGAGAACTTATAACGGGCAGAAAATTTACCTGAAACATTAGAACCAAAATCACTGTAATTTTCAAAACGTGCTGCTACGCCCAGCAATAGCTTATCAGTAATATCGCTTTCAACATCAGCATAAACACCTGCATTACTCCGGCTGCGTTTAACCGCGTTTACATCTGCAAACCCTTCTCTTCCGCTTGCACCTACATCTGTATTTTTTAAAATTCCTTTTTTCCATGATGGGTCATCACCTTGTTTAATCTGGTAATGCTCCATACGGTATTCAGCACCTAAAGAAAGGGTGAAGGATTGAATGCCCGATAGGTTTGTTAAAGACTTAGAAAAATCTACGTTGGTAGTATTCTGACCAAATATTAATGCTCCACCATGAAAATTTGTCGGAGATGCCTCTCCGTAAGATGGATTGACAGTATTGTTAGAATATAAGTTGATATGGTTTTGGCCATAAGTATTACTGAAGTCCATGCTCCAGCCGGCTTTATTATTTTTTTTAATACCCACTGTTGAACTTATATCTTCGAGTACAGCAGGAAACACAGGTGCATATCCATTAGGATAAATGTTTAAAACCGCACGCTTAGCATTTGATGGTGGTCTGAAGAAACCATAAGCAGTAACCTTTTTGTAAGAATAACCACCAAAAGAATAAATTGCCCAATCATTAGCTAAAGGAATTTCAGCATTATAAAAAGCTATCCCTGATGTATTGCGTGATGTACCATATTTAGTACCTGCAATTTGACGATTAAACTTTCTTGCTGCTATCATAGAATCATCTTTAGCCAGGTTGCTATTATAAACCCTACCATTAAAAGGTGTTGACCTATCTGTAGGGTCGTTGTGATGGGCCTGAAGCGTGGTATTAAAGAAGCCACCTTTTTTACCAAGAGGCAAACCAAAGTTTACGGACTCTTCATAAGTTTTTCCGTCGCCTTCTTTTGTAACACCATAATGTGTATTAACCGAGCCGCCTTTTGAGCCACGCTTTAATTGAAGGTTAACAATACCGGCAATAGCATCAGAACCATATTGTGCCGCAGCGCCGTCTCTTAATATTTCTACCCTGTCGATAGCACCTGTAGGTATAACATTTAAGTCTGTACCTACCGTACCACGCCCAACAACATTATTTACATTTAAAGCTGCTGACTGATGACGACGCTTACCATTTACTAACACCAATGTTTGGTCTGGTCCTAATCCTCTTAGTGTAGCAGGGTCAACATAAGAAGTTACGTTGCTGATACCATGCTTTGTAGAGTTGAATGAAGGAGCAGAAAAGTGTATCATCTGGGCTAACTCAGTTTGTCCTGTTTTTTGCATGTCTTTTTGGGAGAAGACATCTACAGGCACTGGTCTTTCCACATTTGTTCTTACTACATTCGATCGGGAACCAACCACAGTAACATTCTCCATGTTCTTTGATGTCGATATAAGAGAAATGTTAAGTGACTGTTGGTTTTGAATTTTAACTTCATATCCTTCATAACCAACAAAATTTACTACCAATACCTCGTTATTATCAGCATTAATTTCAAACTCTCCTTTGCTATTAGTAACAGTGCCACGGTTAGTTCCTTTAATGGTAACTGAAGCTCCCTCCAAAGGGGTATCATCGGATGATGAATAAACTTTTCCTTTTATAATACGGTCAGCAGCAAGTTCAGCATTAACCATCTTTATTTCAGCAGCAGAAGTAGTTTTCACCTCAGCTCCTTTTTTTTCAACTTCGTAAATGGTTATTTGCTTATCACTTATTTTTTTGAATGATAATCCAATTGGAGTGAGAAGCTTTTTAAGGTCAGCTTCAAGATTATTTGAAAGAATAATATCTGGTACTTTTTCGTCAGCTACTATCTTATCAATGTAGATAAAATTTACGCTATACTTACCCTCTAATTGTGTAAGCGCATTTTTCAAATACACAGTTTTGGTGGATTTCGTTTTTTGCTGATTTTGCTGGTAAGCTGCATATGTAATTTGTGCCGTAGCACAATTAAAGAAAACAGTTTGCAGGCAGGTAACAGATAATATAGTAATTATTCTTTTCATAATGGCAATGGTTGGTTTAAAAATTATTTTGAAGAGATCGTTATTTGTTGTCCTTGTTGTTTGATGTTTGCATTTAAAAAAGAAGAAAGTGTTTGTAATAAGGATTGTTCATCCTGTAATAACAATGTTCCTGAAATTTCCTGGTTTGCTAATAAAGCATTTTCAATTTTAAAGTTAAGTCCATAAAAATCCTGCAAATGATTGCAAACTTCTTTGAGCGTTACTTTAGAGAAAGCGTATTTGTGACTAAGCCATGCTGTATAATAAGTGGGATTAACAGTTTGATTATTTATTTCTCTTGTTTTGGAATTAAAAGAAATAAGGTCATTTGGTTTCATTACATGTATAGCATCACTACCCTTAATCCGTAATTGAATCTTGCCTGTTTGTAACACAACGCCTATTAGATTATCCCTGTTCTTCACATTGAATTCTGTGCCTAAAACCTCTACGTTTACTTCATTAGAATGAACAATAAATACTGTGGCAATCTTTTGTTTTTCAACATGTGTTATTGTAAAGAAGCCTTCACCTTTTAACGTTACTTCACGTGCATGATTATTCCACTCTTTTGGATATTCTAAAGATGAATTTGCATTTAAAGTAACAAGTGAATGGTCAGGTAATTTAAAAGTTTTTACCTGCTTAAATGCAGTAGCAATCTTAATGGTAGCACCGGGTTGAAAAAAAACATATAGCATTGAAACTCCCACTGCTATAGATACAAATACCGCAGCAACTTTCATCCATCTTTTTAATTTATAAAAGGGTGAAAGCTTTTTTACAGGAACATTATGAGCTATAGTAGTATCAATGTTCTGCTTTAATGAGGTATAAAAAGTATCAGGAAGGTTAAAAGTTTGATAAGTAAAGCTTTTTATAGTTGCTGCCGCTAATTCAATGTTTGATTTCTGTTCAGGATGCCTGATTATCCAATTATTCCAAAATTGGTTTGACTTACTGTTAGGATTCTTTACCCAACCTATGAAATCATCATCCATCAAAAAATCTTTAACCTCAAAATTTGTATAATCAATCATAATTCAACAACCTTGTACTAATGAGAGAAGCGAGGTAAACTTTTTACCCCGCGATTTCTAACTTTTTTTAAAATTATTTTTATGGAAGATAATTAACTGTGCTTTATAAGATACAAAAGCACAAAAACAGCGTTAGGTATATTTTGCCGAAGTTCAACCATTGCCCGGTTCATTAACTTATAACAAGCCTTTACAGACAAGTTTAATTGATCTGCAATTTCATCAAAGGATAACTCATGATAGTATCTTAAATAGATTACTTCTTTTTGTTTAGGCGTAAGTGTTGAAATAAGCTTTTGAACACTATCAAACACCTGGCGGTTGTTCTCATTAATTAAAAAAGTTTCTTCCGGCGAGATTGAAAGAGTAAAATCATATTCTTCATTTTCAGCAGTAATGGATCGTAGTTTTTTATTCCTGTTTACCTTTTGGATGATTGATGATCGTACAGATTTTACCAGATAACTTTTTATTGATGATTGAATTTGTAACTCTTCCTTGCGAGACCATAAGGAAACAAAAACATCATGAAGACAATCACGAACTGTATTTAGGTCACCCGTAAATTTCAAACCATAATGGGCAAGACTTTTAATATACTTATCATACAATAGTGTAAAAGAGTTATAATTACCTGAAGCAATGCCTGCTACTAATTCTGTATCATCTGTACTTAACATAAGCGGCGCATTAAGTAAAATTTATAGTTCCACCTTTAAATATAGTAAGTTTCAAATCATTTGCGAAAACACAAAGTCAAGAGTGTTTATATGTATTTACTGAGCTAAGTATGATTAGTGGCATGCCAGATGGCATTAAAACAAGGCTTACTGTTGAGAGAAAATCATAAAAAGGACAAGGGTATTTTATGGCTACGGTTATTACTAGTGTCATGTCAACTATAAAACGTCGTATTACGGCTATCAGCCGTCAGCGGTCAGCTATCAGGAGGAAACCCACTACGTTTTGATCTGCTGATGGCTGAAAGCTGACAGCTGATAGCAATTAATACGACAAAGTATGCTTGACATTACACTAGTGTTAAGTTAAGTATGAAATGACGTACAAATTGCATCTTTGTAAAAACTGTGAGCAATGATACGTTATACTATCAAATTGATGAAATCAGAAGTAGAGGAATTAGGGGCTATTATTAATA
>JAABUS010002538.1_pt1 | contig 34056 bp, 25 predicted proteins | sample 5560161 | NCBI WGS metagenome assembly JAABUS01 (sample SAMN10711885, study PRJNA513376) | rock metagenome | isolation source: Antarctica rocks | place: Antarctica: Victoria Land, Trio Nunatak nord | collected 2016-01-04 | reverse complement strand
TGCTTTGGAAGGAGATATAGAGCTCTGATGTATGGGAGAGACTGGCGCTGCGTTGGGGGTTTTGGTTCGGTTGAGGTGGACTGCATATAGGGGGTACGGGGGGAAATGATGACTCGGAGTGGGGAGTTGGGAGTGTTGGTTGAGGGGGCAACGGGTCACTGCTTCCAGTGTGGATTGGTTTCTCTTTTGGAGTGGGTTGATGGGGGTGGTGGAGAGGGAGGATAGTTGTGAGATGGATGGATGGATGGATTAGACCTGAGAGCAGGCTTGTGGAACGGTGGTTGTTGTTGCGCGTTCATGGTACGGCTGGTTGAAGAACCAGCCTGGTAGCTGGCCAACCGAAACCTGTACTCCCCCTCTGGGCGTGTCTGACCGAGTAGGAGTACGCTATATGCCTTGACTGGTTATCTCTTTAGTTAGCAGTTGGACTGTCAATGGTCGAGCAGCCCACCGGCATTCCGTCAACACGCTTTTTCGTGAGGGGCAAGGTGGGAATCTCCTCTGCCGTCATGGAGAACAAGTCACTGGAATTGGAAATACAGCATGTGTAGAAACGTGGGTTCTTTTATAGATTCTGCCAGGTGCCTACTGTAAATACCCAGTAGTCCTCGGCCCCGGAGGCCTTTCCACAACTGCCCATACGACTATATCCGAATCTCAGACACCTCGGGCTAGCAAGCGCTGCACAATGGCCCCTTCCTCTCCCCCCCGGCTGTGTCGACATATGAGACATTATCGAAGTTGTAATTACCTTAGATTAAAGGTTCACCACACGCGACGTCGGTGGCGGCAGTATGATGAATAATTCCCCCCCAACTGTACATAGAAATCAGATCCCTTAACACCATCGCTAAATGCTGGAGTCCGCTACAAGGAAGGGTATCGTCGCAGAATCTTCAAGACAAGTCATTAATCGCACCTCACGCCTACAGTTGCGGCGCGCCCCTGCCTGTTAACCGCCCAAACAGGTGCTCGGGTGGGATGCGCCCCATATTGCTCGTTTTGTCGAAATATGTCGTGGGCGCGGGGCTGTAACCCTCGTGCTTGCGGCGGTAACGCTCAATGAGGATGCCGGCGACGACGACAAGAAAGATGGTGCCGAGGGCGCAGGCGAGGGAGATCAAGACCACGAGGCCGATGGCCATGTGCCCACCTGAGGTTGTGAAGCTCAGGACCTTCTCTGAGAAGAGTTGCGACAGACTGCCCGGGTTGTTCCTGGAGGTCGAGATAAGGAAAGGAGTGAAGTTTGTGCCGTTGAAGAGAGCGGCGGACGCGTTGCCAAAGTTTGGGAGATCGAGTTGGCCGGTGACCAGGAGGACCATGCCGGCGTCGACGAGCTTATTGTTGTCGTGCTTTTGGCTGAGTTGGAACATGGAGAGGCCGCGGATGGTTGTATCGGCGCCGAGATCATAGCCGACAGAGGTGAAGCTACCGTCATATTTGAGAAGGAAAGCTGAGCCGTTGGTGTTCTTGCCTGCAACCCAGAATTGGGATGCGTCGTGGTTTGCAGGTGACAATGCGGTTACTGGCCCAGGCACATTATCGGACGCGCTCTTTAGAGCGGTCCATGATAAAGCCTTAGTATCAAACGTGGCCAGTGTGGTTGGGTTGTTGTCCACTGTCAAATTCCCACCAGCAAGCAATTTGTTGCTGCCTTGCCACGCAAAAGCGGCAACGCTTCCCCCGAGGTTCGTGCCTGGTTGATTCCAACGCCGATTTGCAAACGTGCAAACAGCGGGACAACCCAGTGAGCCCGCGGTTTCAAAGCTGCCACCAACGTAAACTTCATCAGAGTTCGGCCTTGTCGTAATGGCGTTGACCGCGACGTTTCTACCACCCAAAGCTGGTGGCTGAGGGTTGGCGTAGTTGGCTGCAACGAGATCATACGTGATGAGGCCATTGACAGGCTGATTGTTGACTTGACCGGCAACAGTGCCGCCGGCATACAACGTGCTGGCTTGAGTGGCAACAGCTAGGAACACTGAATCAGGATTGAGGCCGCTTTCGACGCCTGTTATAGTGCCGGTGCTGTTCAAGAAAATGAGGTTGTTGATCGTGGAGCCATTGCTCGAGGTCGCGGAGAAGTGGCCTCCGAGGATGGTGATGTTGTCGCCTCCAGCATTGTAGAAGAGCCCTGTGACGGCACCAGTGACGTTCTGCCCGCTTACACCAGCCACAGCCCGCTTAGCTTTCGAAGGTGACCCAGGTTGCTCAGGCTGTATTTTGACTCCGAGTGAGTTGATACGGAGGGGACTCGACGTCAAAGAAATTGCATCGCCGGCGTTGATGTCTTGCGCTGTGAGAGTCCCTGACAAGAGCGGGGTGCTGCCTGTGATGTTCGTGGAAGCACTGAGAAATCCGTCCACTGCCATAGACCGAGTCACCAGGTTTGCTTGCCAATTTTGCTGTGACGGAACCCACAGGGCAAAGCCAGAGACCTTGATCGCAGGATTAGAACCGAAAGCCTCAATTCGGTCGAAATCACCGCTAAACCCAAGGCACGTTTCCGGCGTATTCGTCGTGACATTCAGATCTAGAGAAACGACAGTGTCGACCCGACCTCGTACACCATTGCCAACTGCTTGCCAGCCCTTGCTCGTCGAATTGAATATAGCGATGTTATTGAGCCCAGGCACAGTCTGATTCATAGTGCCAGTAAATTGCCCAGCCACGAAGAGCAAGTCTTCGAAAGCAAATAATGTGCTGACTTCCGCATTGAGGCCACCACCGGGCAAAGAAGTGGCATTGCTGCCATTAATTGAGAAAATGTTAACGATCCCAGGTCCAGTGAGGTTGCCAGCAGCATAGGCCACGCCATCGAGAATAGCCAGTCCATTGATCATGGCACCTTCGTCAAGGCTCGTTCCTGCTTTATCGATTGACGAGTTAGTAAAATCGGTGTTGATTGAGGCTTGGTTTGGGTCAAACTCGAACAGTCCGTTCAGTCCGCCGGTAGAATTCCCTCCGGTAAGCTCGAAGCGGACTCGCTGGGCAACAAGGCTTATGTTGCCGCCACTTTGGTTGGCCGATGGTGTAAGTGTGATTGTAGGGCGGAAAGAGCCACTGGTGGCGTCGACAGGCCCAGAGTATATTTGGTCGTACTTATCGTAATTATTCGTCTGATATATGGTCGTCGATTTGGCCTGTCCTGGAACGGTCTTGGTCGAGAATTGCCCAGTCACATTCGCTATTCCCCTGCTGTCGCAGGTCTGATCTTGCACGCAACCGGGTGTGTAAATGGTGACGATGTAATTACCAGCTTGCTGGATGTCCGGACTGAAGATAACCGAAACATCACTAGCTTTAACATTAGGATCATTGAGGTTTGCTGTCAGATACTGAGAGTTGCTTTTGCCCGATGGCGTGATTGTCCAGGGACCAGTTGATGTGGCATTGGATGGGGATTTACTTTCTGCACATCTAGGTTCGTTCAGGCTCTGTACAGCGTATGCGTAAATATCTGGAAAGTTTTAGTATTGCTCGTGTTGGGCATACAATAAGCGGACTCGTACCGTCCTGAAAGAGTTCGATTCCATCAAGTCCTCCTCCTTGACCGTACCAAGCCAAGATGTCAATCTGGAAAACACTCATGCCAACCCGATTGACGAAATGGAAATCTCTGTAAGGGGTATTTGAGTCCTGAGGAAGCGGGCACCACGCATCACATGTCGCATTCTTTCCCGTTGCCGGATCGATGTATGTGAAATTCATGATGCCATGGATAGATAAAGCTGTGAACCTGAAGGTTTTCGTGCCCCGGCCGCCTTGATGGGTGTTCCAAAGTCTGAGCTTCGTAGGTTCGAAACCAAAGTTGAGGTCTGCCCTCCAGTATCCTGGTGTATTGTCGGCCAATAGCCATGTGTTGCCGGCGCCATCCTGTCCGCTGGACTTGCAGACAATTGCCTGGGGGTCGTTGAAACCATTGGTTGTGGTGGCCGATCCAGAGGTGATGTTTGCAGAAGATAGATTGATCACCTGTTGATCTTTGTGGGTTGGAGTCGTCGTGTTGCCTAGACCGGTGAAAGATCCAGCGAACATCATGTTCCCGTTCGAAGCACCTTTTATCTCGTAGACCGGTCCGTTGAAGCCAGCAAAAGGCAGATCGGACCATCCAGCCATACCCACCCATGCAATCGCGTTCGTCGAATTGCCGCCCTTGAAATTCCCACCCACGTAAACCGTATTGGTTTGTTGATCACACCAAAGCACTTCCACGTTTCCAGTCAAACCGGGCAGAGCTGTGATTTTCTGTGTTGATGGGTCGTACATTGCCACTCCTTGTGCCTCTTGTCCACCCAGACTTGTGAAGTTTCCCCCAACCACGACTCCTGCCAACGTTCCATCATTCATGATAAAAGGGCACATGGACTTGATGTAGGCATCGGAGGTGACGGTCGTTGCGAAGTCGCCATTGGGCTGCTGGGTGATGAGCGATTGGCTGCCGTTGGTGCTGTATCGATTCTCGGTCTGCTGCTTGTAGGAGTAGAGAGAAATGGCATCGAAATCACCCGTCAATGCGACACGGCCGAGCTGGGAGAGGTCAAGGCCCGGTGGAGGGACTGGATCGAAGTTGAGCCCATGGGCCGGCGCGATCACAGTGAGGGACGGCCATAGGAGGATGATGTGTGCAAGTTCGGCCGCCGCAGGGCCAAACAATGAAGATAATCTCATTGCTTGACCAAAGCTTCAGTGCTGTAGTCGTTTAGATCCCAATTTATTGGATGGCGAATCACGGATCAAAAGTGCCAGAGCGATTGAGTCAGGAGTGGCGGCATGAAGGCTCGCGTCGGACGCAGAAAAAGGAAACAACAAGTGAGTTTGAAACCGGGCTATTGGTCTCACTCTTCGACAAAGGCCCATGCAGCGATGTGGAGACTGCAGAGGAGCTGTGACTCGGGCGTGAAGCAAGGTTGATGACGGTGAGGTCCGGTGGGAAGATGCACCGTGAGGAGATTGATTTTCTGGGCCATCATCAGGGCCGTCCTTGACCCATGTTCCTTCCTGCAGCTAGTGGCCCGAGCAGAATACGCTCTAATCTACTTCGGCCCAATCACCTTCTACCAGCAGAGCTCCAGCTCTCCGTTCGGCCCTTGTCGCCTTCCTCCTTTCCGGTGATCCATGCCAACCTTAACGCTGGCTCTCACCATGTCACATTCCTACTGTCCAGAGAACGTTGACTGTGCTTATGGCTATATTGTACATGAAAAGCGACAAAGTCCACAAGGCACGTGAAGAGATGCTTTAAGTACATGTAGGCTCAGACATTCAAGCCAAGTGCCCCGCGACCATCATGCCTGATGCCTCCCACCGTGGCTGATCTTTTTCCACACTCGGCCTGTCCATCGTCACCAACCCCTCTCGCTTGTCCTCTTGGTTTCGGACAACTCACTGGGCTCCTGAATGCTTGGGCCATTTTATCGTTCTGATTGGCACCAGAGTCAATTACCTACTGTTAAGACGACTCAATCTTATTATAGCTGTGGTACATGCCTCAGCAGAGGTGGCGTGCGATCTGAAGGCGCTTGACCTGACCCGCTTTCCACCCTTCCAAGGGCAATTCTTTACTTAATTTACGCTAAGTATGCTGTCTGTATCGTATATACACGCGAATGTCTGTTTTCGCGAGATGACCTTGGAAACAGAGCGGTAGCAGATAAACACATTAGTGATTGAACGATCCAAACACCTAAAGTTCTTGTGATCGATGCGATACTCCATCCCGGAGAGTAATTTTAGGAGGTTTGACGTGGGTATCGCTTGTGCGGATCAGCGCCTGCATTATGTGGTGAGGCAACTCCACGACGCTGCGAGGTGACTGGCAACCTTGTTTCATCAACATGGTGCTCATACTCTTCGACTGTCAACGCAATCGGTGTCCTTACACCCTTGTGAAGACTCGTCCTTATCCTGTACGGCAATCGTCTCCCATACCCCAGCGGTATCTAAAATCTATCTCGGATACCTACCAAGCCAACGCGATCACGTATTGACAGTATTGCCCTGGACACGCAATTAGCGATATATATCAGTCGACTATGGAATGCCATCGAATCTGATATGCTTCTCCTGCACGATAATTTCTTTCGATAAAGATTCCTCGCGTGTACTATTATTGCCGATCATCGCCTGTCTTGGTTGTAAGTTCGCCTACACGTCAATGCGTGATTGCGTCGGCCTGTTGAGTATCTGAGATGATTCTAGCTACCGCTTAGGTATGGGAGACTATTGCTATATCCTGTATGTCAGAGCCGTGACTGAAAGGAAGGCCCATCGCTCAGTCTCTGCGTGCTTCTCCTCGTCACCGGTGATGGGTTGGGGCACTTGATTATCGCCCTCTAGAACTTGACGGGTTGTGATCTTGCTCTTTGCTCACGCGTTGTGTCTTTTGTTGTTGGCTCATATTGTCGCCTTTGCCTGGCCACAGACACCCGTACTAGTAGACCGCAGGGAGACGTACAGCTTATTCTGTTACTCTACCCCAGCTGGTGACGGATGCCGGTATGACCAGCAAAACTTGTCTGTATAATTTTGAAGACTGGATCAGCTGGACAATGCGCAGTTTTAGTTGTTGGTTGGTAAGGATTGAAGAAGTTCAGGTTATTCTCCTGCGCTTGGCCCTCTCGCCTCTGGCGCTCTCCTTCAGTATTAACCTTTTCGTCTCATCGCCCTCGGGTTCCCCCTGCTCTTCTGTGTCCGTCTTGAATTCTTTTTCGAGCATAACCTGACTCGGAGTTTCCAGAACATCCTCTTGCTTGATTTCTGTAATCTCAACTTTTGTACTCAGCCGCTCAGAGAATGCTCGTAAGTCGGCGGTGAACAGGACGCTGTGCGCCCAGCCGGCCTCCTGGCCCCATAGGCTGCGAAAATGATTACCTATCGCGTCGTACGTAGCAGGGGTTAGGCTGCGGTGTTTGCCTTTGCCGAACTTGTAGTCGCGTTGTGCGATTTGCCATACTGCTCAGGTCAGCGGAGTCTATCGACACACACCAGGATCCTAAAGCGTACCGTGCGTATCAATTGGCACAGCCTCCCCCCAGCCTAGCCCCATGAGACAGACGCAGTCTGCCACTTTGGGCCCGACACCTTGCAGGTTCAAGAGCTCGGCATGGGCGTTACGATAGCCCTCTCGGCCGCCGGGAAGCATCGGTCCAGCATATGATGGTTTAGAGCCCACGACGGGACTCTCGGGGTTACGCAAACCGTCAAGCCAGCCAATTCCTCGCTCTTGAGATATCATGACTGCTGTCTTATTCAGATACCTGGCGCGGTAGCCAAAACCCAACTGACGCAAACGGCTTTCGACGGCTGGATCGGTCAAGGCAGATGGTGGTGGCATGTCGTAGAAAGGCTTCGAATCAATGTAGCCGATTAAAGATCCGTAATGAATGCATAGCTTTTCCATCTAACAAACCATCTCTGTTAGCACATAATCAGGCCACTGTCCTTGGGATTAAGTACCATTTGGGAAATTCTGATTATGTTGTTGTTACTACTGCATATAAAGCCAACGAGGGCTTCCCAAGCATCTTGCTTGAGTACACGAATGCCCGCAAACTTGGGTGCCTTCTTCTTGAAGTTCAAGTCTGCTAACGACCATTGCTCATATAGGCACGTTAGATTCGGCCCAAGATTTAGGTAATGTCGCACTAGCTCTTCAGTATCATCCTCATCGAGGTGATGATTGTTGGACGAGGATGACCGGGAGGAAGGTGGAGTGGGAGGAGCAGTAGGGGTCTCTGGGAATATTGCTCGATAGTGTAAATACGTGGTATCCTGCTTCAAGCAAAGAATGCGACCATGAAGAGCGCAGGACCATGTACTATCTTCTGACTTTCTCCATCTTTCAAAACTATCAGCTATGATCATTCCGAACCTGTGGGGGCTTTCACACCTGAAAGATTGGCCGCATCTAAGGGTTGTGTCGAGACAGAGCTCGGCCAGAGTTATAGGTAGTTTCCGCCAAGGAACTTTGCGTACCGTGGTCATACTGCTCCAATGAATGACCTGGGTCAAGATCTAGACAGATGTAAATCAGATGCTTCTAGTGTTCTTTACTTCACAGATCGTGTGTCTCTTAATTCATCCAACGCGTCAAATTTACGACTAGCCTCAAACGCTTGAGCGTCGGGCCGGCAGCCTTTCTGAACACTTCAAGCTCCGAAATTCTCACAGCGCGATTGACCAGAATCTCTGTTTCTTACGAGCTTGGAGAAGCTTGCGATATCATATGAATGAGCTGTGATCTGGTCATCTGGGGTCGCTCATCTTACCCATACTACCACCATGAACGGTGACAGCTATTCGTCAAGAGGAATGGCATCAACAAACGCCCTTCCAAGGATCCGCAAGCATGAAACTGACTCGAGCCATCCTAATGCAGATGCTGGCAGACATGGGTCGTCTCGAGATTACTACGTACGCCTGGATCCTAATCGACAGCACTTTTCGAGGCTTTTGCGAAGGCATGAGGTTGCAATGCTGGGTATGCATACTAACCTTCTTGCTTAGGGTTCCAGGGATGACCGACGAAACAAAGATCCAAGAGATCGCGAATACCGCGGATCAGATCGGCGACGCTCAAGGTCACCCCACCACCGAAACTCTAGACCTTCTCGCCGCGAACCCGAGGTAGATTCATATTCGACGAGCAGAGACTACAGAGCGCGTGAACGGGAGGATCGCTACACGGGTGGACACGGCCGTGAAGACCGAGGGTGGGATCGAGACCGCGGTGATCGTGGTGACCGCGATAGGGGCATGTCAAGACGCGACGCTCGACGCGATGATGACGAGCGGCCACGACGAGATAGGGATCTCTTTGAAGGGCGTAATGACCGTCGTCGGGAGGCTCCCCGGGCTGGCAAAAGCGATCGCGATGAATTCGCCTTGCAAATGGGAGCACGCGATCGCACAAAGGATGCTAGCCCACCGCCGAAGAAAAAGGAGCCTACCCCTGACTTGACGGATACTATTCCGATTACCGAGAGAAAAAGGAGGTTGACTCAGTGGGACATCAAGCCGCCTGGTTATGAAAATGTTACTGCCGAGCAGGCGAAGCTCTCTGGTAAGCTCTTATCTGAACAGACCACCACGATTTTACTGTGATTAATGCGTCTGCAGGCATGTTTCCCTTACCAGGAGCACCTCGCCAACAGCCAATGGATCCAAGCAGATTGAAAGCTTTCATGGACCAGCCAGCAGGATCCGCCGGCAATGCAGCTCTCAAGCCATCCAACGCAAGACAATCAAAGCGTCTATTTGTACACAATATTCCTGTTTCCGCCAACGAGGAAAGCATCATCAACTTCTTCAACCTTCAACTCAATGGGTTGAACGTGATTCAAGGCATCGATCCCTGCATTTCTGCTCAGATATCCAGCGATCGATCTTTTGCACTCCTCGAATTTAAGTCGCCGAGCGACACTACAGTGGCCTTGGCATTGGATGGGGTCGCGATGGAGGACACTGAGAGTATGGACACAGGCGACGGTGCTACAAACGGATCTTCAAAGGGACTGTCCGTACGGCGACCGAAGGACTACATCGTGCCGTCCATTGCGGATGATAGCGATTACTCGGAAGGCGAGATTTCCAGCATTGTCCCGGATACCCCAAACAAAATCAGCGTAACAAATCTTCTCCCCAATTTGAGCGATGACCAGGTCACTGAGCTACTCGTCGCTTTCGGGCAGCTCAGAGCTTTTGTGCTTGTCAAGGATCAGAGCACGGAAGAGTCTAGGGTAAGGGAGCTTTATCAGTTTTGATACGTCAGGGCTAATGAGTACGAAGGGAATTGCTTTCTGCGAGTACACAGACCCGGCGTACACCGAGATAGCTGTTAATGGCTTGAACGGCATGGAACTCGGCGACAGGTTCCTAAGAGTTCAGCGAGCTAGCATTGGCGTTACCCAAGCTGCGGGACTTGAGATGGGTGTCAACGCCATGTCTCTGCTGGCAGGCACGACCTCGAACGATCTTGAAGAAGGACGAGTCCTGCAGCTTCTTAACATGGTGACGGCTGAAGAGCTGATCGATAACGAGGATTATGAAGGTACATCTTCATCAAACTTTGATCACAAGCGTCAGCACTGACATTCGTTAGAAATCTGTGAGGATATCAAGGAAGAGTGCGAGAAGTACGGCAGTGTGGAGGAGATGAAGATCCCAAGACCTAGTGGCGGAAGTAGGCAGTCCAACGGGGTCGGCAAGATATTCATCAAGTACGACACTCCTGAATCCGCACGAAAAGCCCTACAGGCTCTAGCCGGAAGGAAATTCCAAGACCGGACAGTAGTCACCACCTATTTCTCTGAGGTAAATGTAGTCCTTGAACAATAGTCCTGGAGTCGCTTTACTGACATTCTCTGCAGGAGAGCTTCGAGGTCAACGCTTGGTGAAAGCAAGATGATGAAAGCCGGTCTCCAGAAAAGCGTCCTTGCATTATCTTTGTATTTCAGATTACTTCATGACACTTGTCTAACTTGTATGCATTGGTTCGGTCCTTTAGTAGAACGCTCACCGGGCTGTGTGGCAAATGGATAGAGTCGCGGCATACGGGAGTAGATAGAATTGATGCTGTGCGCAGTCCGCCATGTACAGTGATTATTCGCATAGAAGCGCACATTATTGATGTGGCCACCCAATTTGTAGAGCCTGCTAGAAAGGGTTAGCGCCGTCTGTCCCGTGAATTCCTCCGACTCACTCCACGATCATTTCATCAGCCTAGATGACGCTGATGGTAGTCTGACCTGAGTAATTTCGTGACGTCTATTTGGCTAGGCTGCTGAACAGGTACAATGTCGGACTGTAAGTGTATCGCACACCACCTGTCGATCCTTGAACTCACTGTTCTGCCAGCACAAATCGAAGAAATTCGAGCCCACCAGGCGGCGCGCAACGCTGCAGCTTCAGGGAAGAAAGGTTCCAAGACTTTCGATCCCTCCAACCAGCGCACTGACGTATCGACGAAGGCTTCCCTGACTGAAAGCTTTGATACGCAGCTTTACGATCGCAATGTGGTTGACAAATTTGCGGGGTACAACACCTCCATCGCTGTTGATGGGGACGATAGCGATATGGCGGATGCCGATGGCGATAGTAGTCGGCGTCTGGTCGGCCAGTATACCGCTACCAAGGACCAAATGAATGAATTTGCCACGGGTTCTGGCGTTGAGGAGGAGGATATACTGCTTGGGCGTGAGAAACAAGCCAGAATCGCTGATCGCGAAACTGACTATCAGAAGCGCCGCCTGAATCGTGGTCCTCTCACACCAACCCGAGCAGATCCGTTCGCAGCAAACCGTCAAGCCGGCATCCAAGATGAAGGCCAAAGCTACCGAGAAATCATGGCCGCAAGGGACCTAGAGAAAGAAGAGGAACGAGTCAAGAAGCTCATTGCGGACAAACAAGCAAAGGGTGAAGACGGGGATATCGAGCATCAAGCCACCCTGAAGAAGGAGGATAGCAGTGATAAAGAGAACAAGGAGTCAGGCGCTGCAGTCGCAGTAGCCTCAGGGCGAAAGCGCAAACAACGATGGGATGTATCCGCTGAGGGCACGCCAGCTCCAGACGAGGCCAAAACAAAGCGGTCTCGGTGGGACCAGACGCCGGCGCCTCCAGGGGTCGAAGCCACGCCAAAACGGTCAAGATGGGATCAAGCACCGTCTCTTGAAGGTGCTACACCTGTTGGACAAGCCGGTGTAGCTACTCCTATGCATTATTCCCAAGCTGGTGGCGCTATGCTGCCTACTACTTTCGGTACGGACATCTCATCACGAAACGCACCTCTGTCTGACGAGGAGCTCGACCTCATGCTTCCCAGCGAAGGCTACAAAGTCCTCGATCCGCCTCCTGGCTACGCGCCCATACGGACACCTGCGCGCAAAATGATGACTACCCCTGCACCGATTGCAAGCACGTCAGGATTTGGTGGCTTTATGATGCAAGAACCAGAAAGTGCAAGGGCAATGGGCAAACAGCTACCGACTGAGATTCCGGGTGTGGGTGACTTACAATTCTTCAAAGCTGAGGATATGGCATACTTTGGCAAGCTGGTAGACGGTGGAGATGAGAACGCTATGTCGGTTGAGGAGCTCAAAGAGAGGAAGATCATGCGGCTGCTCCTCAAAGTCAAAAACGGAACACCGCCGATGCGTAAGACCGCGCTTCGTCAACTCACGGATAACGCACGCCAATTTGGTGCAGGACCGCTGTTCAATCAGATCCTTCCTTTGCTCATGGAGAAGACCCTAGAGGACCAGGAGCGGCATTTACTTGTTAAAGTCATCGATCGTGTTTTGTACAAGCTCGATGATCTTGTACGACCCTATGTACACAAGATCCTCGTCGTCATCGAGCCTCTCCTGATTGACCAAGACTACTATGCCCGTGTGGAGGGCCGAGAGATCATATCTAACCTTAGCAAAGCGGCTGGTTTAGCACACATGATCAGCACAATGAGACCTGATATCGATCACGTTGACGAATACGTTCGAAATACCACTGCTCGAGCCTTTGCTGTGGTTGCTTCAGCTCTAGGGATACCGGCACTGCTTCCTTTTTTACGCGCTGTATGCAGGAGTAAGAAATCGTGGCAAGCCAGACACACTGGAGTTAAGATCGTCCAGCAAATCCCCATTCTCATGGGTTGCGCTATCCTGCCACATCTGAAAGGATTGGTTGACTGTATCGGCGACAATTTGAGCGACGAGCAGGCGAAAGTCCGAACTGTTACCAGTCTCGCTATTGCTGCCCTCGCCGAAGCAGCTAATCCATACGGTATTGAGAGCTTCGATGATATTCTGAACCCGCTCTGGGGAGGAGCCCGCAAGCAGCGAGGCAAGGGTCTGGCAGGCTTCTTGAAAGCCGTCGGATACATCATCCCCCTGATGGACGAAGAGTACGCCAATTACTACACCAGTCAGATCATGGAAATCCTACTTCGGGAGTTCTCCTCGCCTGACGAGGAAATGAAGAAGGTCGTGCTCAAGGTCGTCTCTCAGTGTGCAAGCACCGATGGTGTCACAGCTGGCTATCTCAAGGAGCATGTACTTACAGAGTTTTTCAAGAGCTTCTGGGTCAGACGCATGGCTATGGACAAGAGAAACTACAGGCAGGTGGTTGAGACTACTGTCGATATCGGTCAGAAGGTCGGCGTTGGCGAGATAGTGGAGAGGATCGTCAACAACCTAAAAGACGAGAGCGAGTCCTACCGGAAGATGACACTGGAAACTGTCGAGAAGGTCATTGCCGGCCTTGGAGCTGCGGACATTGGCGAACGGCTTGAAGAGCGCTTGATCGACGGCGTACTGCACTCGTTCCAGGAGCAAAGTGTTGAAGACATCGTCATGCTCAATGGCTTTGGTACCGTGGTTAACGCCCTCGGAACTCGATGTAAGCCATACCTACCCCAGATCGTCAGCACCATCCTCTGGCGACTCAACAACAAATCCGCAACCGTGCGACAACAAGCCGCCGATCTCATCTCCCGCATCGCCATGGTCATGAAGCAATGCGGCGAAGACGCTCTGATGGGCAAACTCGGCATCGTCCTCTACGAATACCTCGGCGAGGAATATCCCGAAGTCCTGGGCTCCATCCTCGGCGCCCTCCGCTCCATCGTCACCGTCGTCGGCATCAATTCCATGCAACCGCCCATCAAAGACCTCCTACCGCGCCTCACCCCCATCCTCCGCAACCGCCACGAGAAAGTCCAAGAAAACACCATCGACCTCGTCGGCCGCATCGCCGACCGCGGGCCCGAAAGCGTCAACGCCAGAGAATGGATGCGCATCTGCTTCGAGCTCCTCGACATGCTCAAGGCCCACAAGAAGGGCATCCGCCGCGCCGCCAACAACACCTTCGGCTTCATCGCCAAGGCCATCGGCCCCCAGGACGTGCTGGCCACGCTGCTCAACAACCTGCGCGTGCAGGAGCGGCAGTCCCGCGTCTGCACCGCCGTCGCCATCGGCATCGTCGCCGAGACCTGCGCCCCCTTCACCGTGCTCCCCGCGCTCATGAACGAGTACCGCGTGCCCGAGCTCAACGTCCAGAACGGCGTGCTCAAGTCGCTCTCCTTCCTCTTCGAGTACATTGGCGAAATGGCAAAGGACTACGTCTATGCCGTCACGCCCCTCCTCGAGGACGCCCTCATCGATCGCGACCAGGTGCATCGCCAGACCGCCGCCAGCGTGGTCAAGCACGTGGCGCTCGGCGTGGTGGGCTTGGGCTGCGAGGACGCGATGATGCATCTGCTGAATCTGCTGTACCCGAATTTGTTCGAGACGAGCCCGCATGTTATCGATCGGATCATTGAGGCGATTGATGCGGTGCGTATGGCGGTGGGGACGGGTATGGTGATGAATTATGTGTGGGCGGGACTGTTCCATCCGGCGCGGAAGGTGCGGACGCCGTATTTCAGGTGAGCTTTTACTACATACTCCCAATCACCCCCATTCCTCTTTTGTTCTCAGACTATCATGATGATAGGCAGAGCTGATGAAGACCTCAACAGGTTGTACAACGACGCCTATGTCCAGGCTGCGGACGCGATGATCCCGTACTACCCCAATATGGACGAGGACAGGCTGAACAGGCATGAGCTGTCGATCGTGCTGTGATCCGAGTTGGCTGGCGCAGGAATGGGACAAATACTTGTCATTGCCATACGCTTCTTGTACCTTGGTAGGTGCCATAGGAGGAGACATCAGAGTGGTTGGGCAAAGGGCCGTATGTGAAGGGGGGGGGGGGGGGGTGGGCGGACACACTTGCTTCCAGCACTTCTGTCCCTAAATTCTAGAGTCCAAGCAGGTTATCAATAGCAACATCGTTACGACCACCATTGATAAGGCTCAAGCGCCAGATTCACGGGCTACGGAGTGCAACTTCATTTGCTTGAATATGTCCGATTACTTTGCTTGACTGAGGTATGTTCGATTTCGTAAATAACCTACTTTACCTGTAGCCGTGACGGTTCTCATAGACGTTTTATGGACCCCAGCGGATCCCGGTGTATGCTGTCGCCACGTCCGATTGCGAATTGCGATGCGGCAACTCACCCAGCTCGAAGTAAAAGCATGATTTGTTCCTCTAAATGCGATATATGCGATAATCTACAGACCACCGTGACTACTTCTTCGCCCTCTTTGTACTAGTAAATCTCTATCCCATTTTCCCCAGAAAACGCCCACCCAAATGCCGGTAAAACCAGCCCCCTCCCCCCTCCCTCCCCCCACACCTACAACTCCTCCTTCGTCGGCAGCCTAATCTCCCAGTTCCTTTCCCCAACCTCCATCCCCAACCAAAAGCGCCACAGCCTCCCCACCTCGCCCGCCGCAATCCTCGTCGCCAGGCCCGGGAGCCCGATCCAGGATCTCAGCACGTAGACGTAGGCTTTCCACACGAGGCGGGCTTCGCTGCGGATGGCTTCCATGATGGTGTCTTCTTCTTCTTGGGAAGAGAGGTCGGGGTAGTCGGCGGGGAAGTCGTCAAGGTCGTCGAGGGAGGGGGAGGAGGTGGAGGAGTAGGAGGGTTGGCTGGGCTGGGCGGTGTGGGCGCTGTTGTGGTTGGTGGATGGTGGGGTTTGGGATTGCAGGAGGACGAGATCGCGCATCCGCCCCAGTGCAGACAGACTGTTGCTGACCCGATCGAGGGTGTTGACTAGTGCGACCAGCTCTGTACGTCTAAGCGGTGGGTTCTCTCCGTTTTTCTCCTCGTCGAATTCGAATAGGATCTTTAGCGCGGTGCCATAGCCCACTGTCTGCAGCTTGCCCCAAAGTCGGCACTTGTCGCACCCGACGCAGTCCATCAAGCGACTGACGTTGCGGAATCGGTTGCGGAAGTCTTCTTTGAGACTGCCTTCTGGGCCTTGGAACATAATGCTCTCGTCGAAGATCTTCGGTTGGGAAGGAGTGGATGCCGTGGATGCGAGGGCGAGGATGCGGGACTTGGTGATGCCGTCCTGGATGGGGTCGCCGGAGCAGAAGGTGTAGGTTTTGAGGGAGGTGCGGAGTTTCGCGACGGCGCGCAGGAGCAGGGCGTAGTTGAAGTAGAGGTTGGAGATGTGCTCGGGATGCGTGGCAAGGCGCGAGGTGTAGCATGCGACATTAGGACCCCAGGTTCCTGTCGTTTGGTTGAGGTAGTCGTTACAGATGTGCGTGGAGATCGAGGCGTGCATGCCGCTGATGATGCGGTAGAAGACGCGTTTCTCGAGGCAGGAGTCGTCGAAGTCGAGGTCGTTGGTTGGACTACCGGCTTGGATGACGTGGCGGAGGTCGTCGGCGGCTTTGAAAACGCCAAAGGGCGAGGAAGCGCTGGAAAGGGAGGGAGAGGCGGAGGCTTTGGAGAAGCAGTTTTCACGGTAGATGGCATCCCAGACGTTGGCACCTGCGTAGCCGGTGAAGCGTTCGGGGTTGTCGACCAGGCTAACGTAGTCGCCTTTTGCAGTTGCAGATTCGTCTTCGGGGACACAGTAGTCGCGCTCGTCGCATTCGTCATCGTACTCGACCACGCAGCTTTCGCCTACGTCTTCGCCTAATGTACCTTGGAGAGGTTTTTGGTTCCCGCGCTCTTCTTGTAGTTGTCGCCCTGGATGTGCCGCTTTCGGACCTTCTAATTTACTGAGCTCTTTCGCTCTCCAAATCATCGGTATGTCTCTTTCATCTTCCAGCGTGTCAACTTTGCAGGCGATATTGCCACATGTTCCTGTCTCGTCGTCCCAGGCGCGGACTGGACATGCTTGGTCGTACAGATTCAAGCGGTAATAGGCAAAGAAGTCTGTGTTCTGTGTGATGTCCTTCAAGGAGTGTGAAACGTCATTGTTGAGTGTATCGAGGGTGGAGTAGGAGGCGCAGGCATCGGATACAATCGCCCGAGGATCGATCTGCAGATTGTTAGAATTGTACTCCACTGCCACCGAATGAGGACCACATACTGCACAGACCGCTGACGGGTCGGCATCTGAGCTACTAGTATTGGCCGTGGAAGTGTAAGTATGTGCGAAGAGTGTATGGAAAGCCAAGAAGAAGCCTTTGGCAGCGCAGCGCATATTGAGCTCAGATCTTCGGCGCAACGTGTAGAACGAATTCTTGTCCAGTGATAGTCTGATGATTGTCTTGCTACCTGCTCATCGCCGAAGCGTATGTACGGTATTGACAAAGGTTCGTATTCAGAGGTGGTCTTTGAAGGCGAATTCCAATTGGTAGTCGACAAGCAGACAAAGGACGTTCTATAAGTCTATGTATGGATAATTCACTATACAAAGGGTGAACTTATGAAGTGGCCTCGTCTTGATGAAGAGGTGAATGTAGAGGTATATTGAAGAGTTTCTATTTACAGTGCCATAATCTGACGGCATACCTTACTTACTTGCCTTTTGCAACGTGGCTGAGGCTAAACGCCGTTGCTTAAACCCGCGCTTTCAGGGAAATGGATATTCCTCATTGGTGTCGTTCAATTCCAGATTTTGTACTTTTCCCATTTTCTATAGAGGTCAAAAGTATCTACATGATCCAAGAAGTAGAGCTATATACAAATCCTCTAGGTACCCTTCCAAAAGCCTAGGGTACCCAATGACGGGTAACGATATGTATTCGATGCTGCACACCCTTCACGCAGCCGTCAAATATAATACCAAGGAAGAAGCGGTTGTTCAACTCTGGCCAATGTGGCTTCCTCCGCACCAGGCGAAGGCCGTTCCCCGGTAATAATTCCATATCAAGAATGCTTATGCGCGCCGTGAGCATGTTGCTGCAAATGCCGTGTTACTCTACTCGTCCTCTTGCTCTTCGGCCCAAAGCTGGGAGGATATGTATGCCCGAAGTTGCGATGCTCTGTCGCCTGAGCAGTCTCGGTGACAACATAGTTGCCAGTGACGGTACTGGTAGCGACAGGTCCAGGTGTTTCAGGTGGCGAAACCGCCGTTGAAGGCGTAGGGGCACTCTTGTCGCTTGTAGCGGGTCCGCCGATGGGAAGATTTGCGGAGCCGGTAGAAGATGATCCGGAGACAATGGGTTGGGAGGCTTGTGGGTTGGTGGTATTGAACGAGGCAGAAGAATTGGAGGGAACAGGTGCACCGGAGGCGGTGGGTTGGGCCATGGAGGTTGTATTGCCGGTTGGGAAGGGTACAGAGGGGATGGACTTAGAGATCGAAGCTGCAGAGGGCGCGGCGGACGATGTTGCGTTGCCAGATGGGAAGGGTGAAGCGGGGGGGATGGACTTCGAGATCGAAACTGTAGAGGGCGCGGCGGAAGATGTTGCGGCGGTAGAAGTAACAGGTGAAGAGGTGGGTTGAGCGATAGGAGCTGAGGAGCTGCTGGAGGAAGGAGTCACCGAGGCGACCCCGGAGACAGCACTACCTTGGGTGTAGACTTTCAGATAGTTGACGGCCCAGTAGGCATCCTGGAATGCATTAGGGTTGTTTTGGACGTAGGCCTGGCAGGTCGGAGCCAGAGCAGAGCACGTGCTGTCCTGGGACCAGACGTTGCCAGCCCAATCGCCGCAGAAAGTGGTGTCGAAGACAATGTTGTTGTTCATGAAGTGAGAGTCAATATCACAGCCTGAACCGCCAGTGAAGCTTCCAGTTGGATTACCCCAGTTGCTGGGGTTGGGGTTTGCGGAGTTGATGTCCCCGGGCTCGCTGCCGCGGGAGAAAAACCAGATGCTAATCTGCGAGCTGGTCCACTCCATAGCGTACGTGCCGCCGTTGGCAGAATTGAAGCCATTGCCGTAGGAGCTCGAACCGCCGCCAGTGACTGGGCACCCAAGGTTGCCTTGACAGTTGTTGCCTGCGAGTGTGCAGCCGTTACTGGTGTGCATGGTCATCTGGTTCTGGGACCCGGTGTTCACGCCCTCGATTATGTCAATCTCGCCACTGTTGGGCCAATTGGGGCCTGTCATCCAGCTATTGGAAGGTTAGTGATGCAAGGTACTGATGCGAAGAAGGCTCACAATGCAGGCCAGGTGCCACAGATGCTCCCTGGTATATGGGCAAGGTCAAGGACAACCAGCCCATGGTTGTACTGGGCTTTGCTCGTAACACGAACGCTATTACGTCCACGCCCGGAAGCGACGTTCGTGTGATCAACACCCATGGTAACCACACCGTTGTTTACATTGAAGAGACCCTGGGACTGAGCAGTATTCTGATCAACGTAGTTGACATATCCGCTGGTTGGATCAGCTTCCTATTCTTTAATCAGTACCAAATATGGGTCGGAATAGAGGCAAAACGTGGACACACCGTATCGAAGCTGAACATATTGGCAAAGTTGTTGCCTGAATAGTCATCTTGTAATGTGTAGGTAGCAAGGCCGAGCTGGACGAGCCCAGCGCCAAGAAGTATATCGGAGAAAAGCATGGTTTAAGAGAGTGTAATGTGTATAACCGGTATACACAAAGCAAAGCACTGGACTAAACAGGGAATCTCAAGTTTGAACTAGCCAAACGGTCAAAGGAGTGACTTGCAAGTTGCTGTGCTTGGACCAGAGAAAAGAGCAAAGGGAAAAGAGTGGATACTAGGAGAGTAATAAATGTTCCCAGGTAGTATACACGCACAGCAGAGAAGCTCCAAACTCAGGGGGACAGGGCCTCTTGCTCCACATTCCCACGTTGAATCCTGATGTAGCGGACATGGTGGGTTGATTCGTAGCTGGGGGCATGGTGTGGAATACAAAACAGGAGAACCCATGGCTGAAGGGTCTAGGTCAGCGAGTCGACCCTCAGTAGGCCTGCTAGAGGTTCAGGAGGTCAAGGCGATGAAGCCTCTGATCGAGGGGGGAGATATTGCTAAGAAACTGCAGGATGATAGTGTAGAAATTGTATGACCAGTCAGAGGAGAGTGTACTCATGCTGTTCGGTTATGCGCCGAACAACCTGGCCCTGTCTGGACGGGTGATGGAAGATCCACAGATGCCGTTTCATGCGCCCCTGATAAGAAACAGAAGGAGAAAGCGAGATCGACGTGGAAAGGGTGGAGACTGGAGAGATCCTTCACTAGGATTCAGCGCGGGCCGCGGCGTTCAGCAGCAGCCAATCCTTTTGCCAGATGCCTGTTATATCAAATGCTGAGAACGAATCAACGCCCACACATCGGTTCTTGAACTTGAGTCTTGGCATGCTCGAAACTTAATGGGCCAGGTACGTGTGCCTTGTCTATCTCCAGCAGACCCACTCGGTAATCTTGTTCCTCACACCATAAAGAAAGCCTTGACGTGTAAAGTTGATGACTACTCTAAAGTATGGTTTGCTGACGATGAATTTAGGCGCCCAATCTGAAACGCGTCTCCAAGGCCTGGCATCGAAGCAGAGCCAGATAGCCAGGGCACGTACAAGGCAAACAGGAGAAGGAGGCAACTCATTCAGGGGCACTGTCATGGTCAGAAAGACCAAAGGAAACTTGTGCATTAGCATCCTGAGGGAGTGCTGTACCATATGCCCGGCGATGATCCTACCGCTCCCGTACTCTTTCCCATGACTTGCCGGATACTGGGATGATCACACTGGTCGCCGAATCCGAGATTACACTCCATATCTCAACTAAATATCAACCATTTTGCTATATGACTACAAATATATACAATGGAAAATGCTGTGGGCCTCCTTCGACTACACACGCGGCCCGATTCATAACGCTTCATCGCCCGTGCATAGCGGGCAGGCAAGCTTTGTACTATGGCCTGCCTGTGACTCGCGCAAAGCATTGCCTCTTTCAACCTCTTCCTCCGTCCCCTGCATCTTTTCCACGCACCCCCGGTGGAGCATGTGCCTGCAAGCAAAGATTACCACAGGACCTAGATCTTCCTTCCCGGCTCCTTCCACTCCCCCGGCATCCGACTCTGGGGGTGGCTTTGCTCGATCCGCTACCGACTTCCATCGTTCATGCTGTGCTGCCGAGACCTTGCCTTGGCTAGGTATCGCTGCTTTACCCTTGCCAGTGCCTGCTGTTTCCGCCATATTGCCTGCTCTAGCACCGTCCGCTGCTTCGCGCGATGTTGATCTGACATCTTTCTCTTGTTGCCATGCATCCCATATCGAGATACCTGCTCCGGGTCCCCATAATCGTTTGCCACAGCCCTCGCATACCTGACCAAGGGGTCTCCATCCTCTCCTCCGCAATGCGTCCGCTTCTGCAATGTGGAGAAACAGGTCTTTGTCAAGGAGTCTGTTAGCCAAAGCGAGCAACGATTCCTCGTATGCATATGCCGAGAAGATGGAGCCCAGAACCGATCGGACATTGGTGAGGGAAGAGGATGACATTGAGGCACGATTCAGGAACGCCTGCAGGATCCGCAGAAAAGATGCATCTGCGCGGCGTACGTTGCTGGTTCGAGGAGCACTAGTCGTGGCCAAGAGAGCCGTAAAAGTTTCTTGAACGGTGGCACGTAGCTGTGTGATCAGTTTGCCAGGGTCAAAGTCTTGTAGAATGCCTTCAGGTTGCCTCTCCGGGTGCATCTTCGGATCTGTCTGAGACGTGCCGGGCTCTAAGACTTGGCTGATATTCTTTGTGACTCCGACTACCGCATCAATGAGGTCCAGCCAAAGCGTTTCATCAGCGGACAGCTCCTCCTTGACGTCAACACCTCGTCTTGCAGCCTTCAGCTGAGCCTTGCTCTGCTGGCCGGTCTTAGAGTGCCCTCGACATAGCCAGACGCCTATCCGGACATACTTCTGAATGGACGTCGCTAGATCTTGGGCTGCCTCTGCAGTGTTCGCTGAGTCTGGGCTTGCATGAGCGCCATCCAGTAAACCAGTGAGGGCAGCTTGAAGTGTCCTCAAGTGCTGAGTGAGCCGATCAATGCCTTGGCGGACTTTGCCTTCTCTTGCCATCAATACTACAGCGGCATCGACGGCGCCACTGCCTTCGAGTGCAGGCAGTACCTCTTCGAGCCGCAAATCGCCTGAATTGAGATGCTGCACATATTCACTGACGTGTTGCGGCTCGTAGTCGCAAAGAAGACGAACGTATTGTTCGACAAAATGTTTGTGCGGTGCACCGTTCGGTACGTGCTCATCAACCGCAGCTTCAAGCTCCGGTTCAAGTATTGCCCGAAGATACCGTAGCTGATCGTATTCATCCTCACTTAATGCTTGCAACATAACCTCGTGTAGGTCTGGAGCGTCTTCAGTCATAGTCACGGCCGCCTTTGCAGGATCTAAAGCGACTAATTCTGGCGCATGGTCAACCATGACTTGTCGAACTTCGCCGCGTTGTTTCTCACTGAGATCACTACCCTGTCTCAGACAGTCTCGAATACACTCAAAGACGGCGTCCGGGTCGGTGGCGTCTTCGAAACATGTCTCTAGCAGCTTCGACCACTGCTTGTCGGCTTTGTAGATCGACTTCAATACCCTGTAGAAGCGAGCAGCGTGTACTAGAGGGATCAGCGATGGCAAGTCTGGGGCCTGGTATATCGATAACAGGTACTCGACGCTGAGTTGACAGTCCTCTGCTAGATCATCATCCGGATACTGACAAAGCCCTCCGAGTACGCGGTGCAGAATATGCCCTGGCAGCAGGATGAACTGCGGAAATTTGGGGAGGTTACGCGCGATGAACATATCTAGATAGACAATATCATCGGCCTCATAGTCTGGAAGGGCCATCACTTCTAGTAGGATGCTGATGATCCATTGTCTGTTGACCTGAGATCCAAATGTCTGCTCTTCAGTCAACTTTTGAATCTGTCCTTCGACGGCCTGAGGGTGATTCCCGTTCAGGAAAGAGTCCTCAAATGCTTCGTTCAGCATGCTGACGAAGCTTGGAGCGTCAAAGTCTATGATTTTGCGGAGGTTAGGGAACGATACGGGTGATACATGATTTGGAGATTGGACAATCTGCGCTCGCCCATCGTTGCTTCCAGAAAAGAAGAAGTGGTAGATCTCGGCTTTGGCCGCGAAAGCTTGATCATCAGACATGTTTTTACCGGTAGGATAAATACGACCTGTAAGTATATATGAAAGATATGGGAAGACCTTCGAGGCACTTGCAGATTGGGACGCTCGTGTCAGCGGATCCACAGTTGCGCTGTTTGATTGGACAAAAGCATCCAGCAGATCGTTCAAAATGGTCGTGTAATCGTTGAATGCCTGATTCCAGACATAAAGGAGTGCATCCCAGAGACGGTTTCTCTTGCACAAAGAGGTGATCTGGTCAATATCTACCATCCGAGGATCAAGATGACATATCATCTCTTCTAGGCGAGTATTCATATCCCGACTGGTGTAATGGTCGACCAGGTCTTTGACTACGGTCGGAGGTATATTCTCGACCTCATCTTCTAAAATGTGCGGTTCCAGTGTCTCCAAAAATATGCCCTCGAAGCCTGCATCTTTGTAATATTCGTAAGCGTCTTCGAAGAGGAAGCCCAACTCGTTCATATGCGCACATGCGGCGATGCAAGCAGCTGCAAGCTCTGCTATCTCATGTCGTTCAGGCTGCTTATCCTTCGAATCATTGATTTTTCCGAACGCGTACTTGAGGGAAGCTGTAATCATGTCTAGCAGCTTTTCTTGCACCATTTCATGTCTTGATGAATCATCCTCAGGAAGGCCAACAGTGACTCTCTCGCCTCGACCAGCATAGTACGATGTAGCCAACTCGATCGCACCTATAGGATTACCTTCCTCCACCAAGGTGTGGAGACGGTCGGCCCAATTAGATAATGTGCCGAAAGAGACTTCGTTGTACCCTAGAAGAAACAATCTCCCTTTGTACGCACGAAAGCTCATGTAGAATGCGTCAGCAACAACCCCATGCATAGAAGTATCCTCTTCATCGAGATTCTCCACGAGCCAGCTGAGATTTTGTGTGAATAGATCTGTATGATAGATATGCTTCTGGATGAGATCGGATGTATCGGTAACACGCAAAGAATTGTCCTCCAGGATAATGAGCTGCTGAGTGATTGTAAGAATAGCCAAAATGGACCTGCCCAGCCACTGCACGGCAACGATGGCTTCTTCTGCTTTCCACCTACTTCTCGGCCTGAACTTGAGACTTGGTGGTGCTGCTTTCTCGGCGGAGTCGGATGGTTCAACTTCAACGACTTCGAGGACTGTCAAAAGATTAGACCAGCAATAGACGAGCTTGGTTCGTGAAGCAGCCCTGTTCTCTAAGTTGTGCGACTTGAGCTTCACACTTGGAAACCATGCTAAAGCAGCACTCATAGCTGTATGAGCTAGCTCCTTCGGCCTTGCGGTCTTATATTGTGTTTGCGCTATAGGCGTGGTTGAAACGATGACCAACAAATAGGGCGTCAACATTGCAACAAGACCCATTGAATCAGCTGCATGTTCTGCGTTTCCAAGCGGCAAGGGTGAAAGTGCAAGAACAGAGCTTGGCTTCCTAGTCTTGATGTTGCCAGGATTGATGTCAGGATAACGGCCCAGGATTCTGGTGGAGCGAACAGTCCGAGCGATCATGGACATTGCCCTCGTAGCTAAATGCGAGAATGCCATTCCCTTGTCATCGGCGGAGACGAGCGCTGTGTGTCTTGTTCCTAGGAAGCCAAGATGCAGGATTGCTGCGTCAACCGAGTGACCATCAGCCTCAGGTACTCGCCGTCGATCAATGGACGGTATCTGAAGGAATGGCTTTGCAGGTTTCGCAAGTTCCCAGGTAAAGATGTTGCCGGAGGCATGACCGCCAGCGATGGTGGAAAGATCAGCAGATATGCTGAGAGAAGTTACTGCACCACACTCGATCGCTATATATCCCTATTAGCCCTAATTCCCCGCAGGAGATCTTAGATCACCAAAACCTTTCGAACCCGGTCCGATGATAGATTTCAGGTCTTGGTTGTAGTCGAACACCAGAATAATGCCCTTCGATGTACCTAATGCTATAGATGCAGACACTGCGATACAGGTGGGTCTTCCAAAATTGCGCTTGCCAATCTCCGAGAAAGCCTGGCCGGTAATCCTTCTGAGCTTCGCCCATCTGACAACGTCCCATGGCGCCTGTGGGGTATCGGTGCCGCGTACGTCTTGAATAACATGGCTTGCAGATGACTGTCTAGAGTGTATATTGAGGAAGGCTGGCGACGATGCTCGAGGCGAGTTCGCTGCGGGGGACAAGCGAGCTCGAAATCGACGATCGAACGGACGTAGTGAAGGTGTGGGACTTTGGCCGTAGATTGGAGAATGAAAACGTCTCTCTTGGTGGGATGCCAGCGAGCCCTGATAGAGCGTTTAGCTGTTTGTTAATCAACGATCTTCATGCTCGTACACACCTGAACAGATGGTGTGTCGTCCAGGATCGAGAGAGATCCATCAGCACTTGATGGTCTATCCAACCCCACAGGCAACAGACCAGGTCCATTTGGATCAACTGCATTCTTCTGATCCCTTTCCAGGCCATCGAATGAGAACCGAGGGCTACCATGTGCGGAATCCTCGCTCATGTCAGCGTCATCGTTGGGCCCGCTCTCAATTGTTGTTGTGGCCGCTTGTGCTGATTTATAAGCCCCATCTGGAGTTCCTGCGGGTACGTCCTTTTCCTCCTCCTCTTCTTCCTCATCGTTGACGCTGTTCGCACGACCATTCTCGGCCTCTCCATGTGCAGAGCTCATCGGAGCTGTCTTACAGCCCTCATCTCCGTGGCGCCTACTGTCGAAATGACGGAAGCGTTCCTTTGGCGCCTAACGATTACTTTAACAACTCATCATTATGAATGAGCGAAGAGTAATGGCGAGTCCCAAGGAGCTACAGAACTAGAGTAGACTCCCTTCAACGAATCGCTTCCTCATCAAAAGAGCGACATGTCGGGCATTCGCAAGGCTGATCGATACTGCCGCGAAGGGCAACTTTAACCGACCGCAAAACACTTTTAGCACTTCACCACACACTTGCTTGTCTAAGAATCGACCTCTTTCCTTCAGTATAATGTGGCTTTCCCTCGCACGTCGATTCTGCGGGGCCACCAAAACCTCGAGCATCCAAACATGCCAACCGTAGGCCCCACCCTGCCACCCCACCTCACCAAGCGCAAACGCTCCGAAGAACGCTCCCCTCCTCCTTCACCCTCACCCACCTCACGCAGCTCCTCGACCTCTTCCACCACCTCCAAACGCCGCCGCATCATCGGCCCCGCACCCCCACCAGCTCCTCTCTCCGAACGTCCCTCAACGCCCCCCTCCCCCACCCACTCCACCTCCTCATCCTCCGATTCCGATGACTTCGGTCCCTCCCTCCCGCCCGCCCCGGGCTCACACGCCGCTCAACAGGCCGAGCGCGAACAAATCGAGCGCGCCACACAGGTAGCAACAGAGGAAGCGAACAAGAAGCCCCAGCGTGAAGAGTGGATGCTCGTTCCGCCTTCGAACACGGACTGGTCATCGCGAGTCGATCCTACGAAGCTGAAGAACCGCAAGTTCCAAACCGGAAAGGGGGCGAGAGCTCCTGGAGCGGGGGATAGCGCGGTGTGGACGGAGACGCCGGAGGAGAAAAGACGGAGGCTGGAGGATGAGGTTATGGGAAGGCAGGGTGCGTCTCAACCGAGTACTGGGAAAGGGGATGGAGGAGGTGGTGGCGGAAGGGCTGGAAAGGGGAAAGATGAGGATAGGGAGACAGAAAGGAGGATAAAGGAGTATAACGAGAAGCGGGGAGGGAGTTTACTCAAGGCGCATAAGCAGGCGGGAAGGGGGAAGGAGGAGGATGATGATCCTAGTAAGAGGGAGTTTGATCGGGAGAAGGATATGGGCTTGGGGACGAAGATTGGGGAGGCGACGAAGAGGGAGATGGTGAAGCGGGCAGGAGACTTCACGAGTCGATTTGAGAAAGGCAAATATCTTTAAAGCAGTGAGATAGAGGAATTCGACGATATACTTGGGATACACACCCCAACCTGCTGATGAATTTTGCCTATCGTAGAAGAGCTGCACCATCGATCTTTCCACATGATGCCCTGTGGCAATATTTGCCAAAATCCCTTGACACTGTAATCACCCAGAGTACCCAATGGTATCTCTGTTATCATCCGTCAACCTTCCCCACTCCAGAAGCAGCCTAAACATGTAAATCTCCATATCCTCTTTCCGCAACACCTTTCCAGCCCACTCCCTTCCCTCCTCAGCCATCCTTGCGCCCTCCTTGACCCTCGGCTCCATCTGCGCACCCTTCGCAGTCTTGATTCCCGCAAAATACGCCAAGGTACTATACACACCGTGCAAGCGCAAGTCTAGCGGAACAAAATGCTTCCACGCTGTCAAGCGGCTGTCGTACCACTCTCTGAACAACGCGGTCTTAAAGGGGAGACTGCGGCTTTGCAAGAATGGTAGGAAGCGCCCACTGAAGCCTGCACCGTCCATGTCAAAGAGATAGCGGTATTTCCAATGGGCTTGGAAGTCGGTCTTGCCAACAAGACCGAATTCTGCATCCTGGTCATCACAGTCCGAGTCCCAGCAGCGAGCGATAGACTCGACGATCGCGATGTCGGTGGTTAGGTTAGCCGCCTCGAGTTCTCGGGGACTGACATATGTATACTCCCATTTACCGGGTTGCATTCGACGAGGAACGAGAATAGGGATGCGGTCGCTTGAAGTGAGATTGTTAGTCAAGTGCACCAGCCTTTGCCGGGTCATGCCTTTCCACGCCCCGTGACGAGAGAGCCCTTCGGAAGTTGCCCCTCTCCAGAACAGAGTATTGTCTTTCTGTGCGAAAAGTGGGTCTGAGTGTTCATCTGTAGGCTCATATCTGGCTTTGTCCATATAATTCCAAGCAGACGGGTAAAGGATATCGCTGTAGCCGTGGGCTTTGCTTTGTGAGAAGACCGGGAAAAGCTCACGGGAAGGTTTGAAGGCCGCAGGACTGAGGTAGAAGCCATGGAGGTTGCTGAGATCTGGCTGGTGGCATGGAGAAGCGGAGAGCGTCCAGTTGCTCAGGAAGCCATCAAATGAATGGGGAGCAGCACAAGCAACGCAAAAGGCGCTTGCATCCCAGATGCGTTTACGACGGGCGGCTGAATTAGGCGGGCAGGCGACCGAGCCGTAATCATAGAAGTTCTTGTTGAACGACCGATCGATGAATGGGCGGACCGGATCATCAATGAGGGGCCAACCGTCTTGACGATCTCCACTCCATCCATTGAATGGCAGGCCTGATTCCGTTTTTGCTTCGCGAACCCCAGCTTTCTTGTTATAAGGGACAGCTACTCTGGGCTCGTCATTGATGTTGAAGGCCAGATCCATATCAGGTAGATGTAAAGCGAAAGGGTTGATCATCGCAATTATACCCTCGAGCATCCAGTGGTGAGTAGCCAATATCTTAGGCCCGATATCAGCTCTGCCCGAGCGTATTACAATATCAGCCACCTCATTCCATGGGTCTGAGAGTATCTTACTAGTCCGCAATCGAATTTCTGCCGGATCTAGATCCCAGAACGGCTCCAGGTCGTTGTACATATCGTCGAAGTCATCAATGACAAGAGACGATCGATCCTTTGCGAACTCATACCATACCTCGAAGCTAGGGGGCGGATAGCGACCGTAGCGCCCGTGATATTGTGCTACAGCATCTCCGATATTCTTGCTGACGGTCGCCTGCCTGGCCCAGGTGGCGGCTTTGGTTGCAGACTCTCGTATTAGGACATCTATCGGATGATAGTCGAGCACTTTCCTCCGTGGAACCTGGAGGTAAAGGTGTATCAACAATACTGGAATTATGATCTTACGAAGTGTGGTTGGTGACGCTAGTGAATGATTTCCGATTCTCAGTGATCCTGTCGAGTCCGACACTGACGCAGCGTGCCATGCAAGCGTGAGCGCTAGATACCAAAGAACTATCGCGGCAAGGTTTGGTAGCGTAGCAACCGGTGGGAAGGCGTCTTGAGTGACTGAAGCAGTCATGAAAGTAGTAAAAGAAGTGCAGACAAAACCGATGAGCATCACAATAGGCAAGAAACCTACGAGTGGGAGCTAAAAGATTTATTAGCCACCATTCACGCAATCGAAGACCGAATTTACATACCGACCATAGTATACAAACCAAGACGATCGTCAAAAGCATCGAGTACCAGGTTACACTAAGTATGTATGCCGAATCTATGCCGAAAATCCATTTCCAATACTGTACATGCGTGCCGGTGAAAGCAAGGCCACCAATGGAAAGAATAGCCGCCGATGACTTTAGGTTGAGCGTCAGCATGACTTTTGAGGATTGAGAGATAACTTGAATACGCACCAAAAGGGTATACCCGATGCTTGCTGGAGCCAATGACGCCTTGTAAGCTGTTTCAGCCAGAAAGTAGGTAGTAGAAAACGTCCATGCATCCAAAGCAACCGCTAGCAATTGGAGCCATGGCACCACGTTGGCAGAAAAGACCGATAGAGGGCATATGTTCGTGGATCGCACGTTTCGTGCAGAAGCTGAAAGAATATGCGCGATACTCAGAATGGCTGCCGGAAGAATATATCTCGCTTTACCGTGCAGCACATCGTGAAATGTGAGTGCGGCCCCGCCCACTGTGGGTGAAAGGAATTCATGTTGCCCTTTGCTTGGAGCTTTCCAGTAGTAATACAGAGTCACAGCAAGTATAAAGAGAGCCTTAAGGTACATGAGTCGGTTTGGCATGCGTATTGTTGCAAGAGAAGGCTTACCTCGATTCCTGGCACAGCGCAGACCCCAGTTGCCGAAACAATTTGAAAAATTTCGACGCGCAACGCAAGGGCTAGAGCCACGGTGAAAATGCGTGTTTTGGTCGATGCTCGCGCTGATACCGAAGTAACGGGCGCACCAAAAGAGGATGCCCTGGCGTCATGAGGCAAGTGTGGGTCTTGGAATGGGAGTGCAGCATCACTGGCCGATTTTGCGCGAGGGGAAAGAAAGCTGGGGATGAAGAAACAGAGTGTACATAAGAAGCAACCAGAAACGAAGAAAGAGACAATCGCGGACTGAGTGGGCCGTTCTTCAGCCGGGTTAGCTACCAGGAGGTTTTCAGGCTTTGGGTCAGGCAGGGCTCACTTACCGAAGACTGGAGAAGTTCTATATGTTATGCAAATGACGCTGCTACCGACAACAAGACATCTGACCGCGGATCAGTATTGGCGTTTCACCGGAGAGGACTGCAGCAGTGTCTCTGCGTACCCTAGAGATAGGAGGACGGCTCTGCCCATGTCATCCGGATGGATGCATGAGCAGAAGCCAAGATTCCTTATTCTCGAAAGCGAAATGCAGCCCGATCGTATCAAAGCTATGTAGCAAGCTCTGAATCTATCATCAACGCAGGGGAGGAGGAGAATTGGGATTTACCTACGTGTACTTTACGACTGAAGTACCTTCTGGCATCTGCGCTTGCTTGACGTTCCTTTGCCGGCGAGGCAGGACGAGCCGCACGGGCCGTCTCCCGACTCCCCACTCGGGCCTCTGGCCCAAAGCTCTAATTTGAATGATATTGGACAGTGAATGCTCTCAACGTATTCCCTCGGTGCATCAGGACCTGTTAGCCTGTAAAGAACAACATCGAGCTCACTGAGAGACAATAGGACAACAAGCAAGACGCGCCCCCATTGACGCAGCCACCCACACAAGCCTCGGCATTGATTCTCGCACTCGAAGCACTTCAGGTCGAATCTGGTGTGGGCGTATCTGTCGTTTGCGTGACACTCATAGAAGATCAAGAACTACCCTCTCTGAAGACAAGGTTAGGCCCAGCTTCTCTTGTGAAAGCCAAAAGTTCGGCGCTATAGGCTGCGCCGACCCACCTATTCCCAGGCGCAGGGGCGCTGGAGGTCTGCGAGGTGTAGATCGGGATGCCGCGAAAAGCTGTGTAGGCAATCGTTTGCATATCACGCGGTCTAGGCTCTGACTCAGTCCCAGTGACTCCCGAATACCGGCTCTCCTTCGCAATGGCATACAAGTAAGAACCTTGAGGAGACACTATTCGAAATTCGTCATCCGTTGACTGTTTTCACTGCAGGAGAAGAAGCGCAGCTTCATTGTCGTGGTCGGCGATCGAGCTAAGGATGTTATCGTCCACCTACACTATATCATGTCCAGCGTGAACATCAAGCAGAACAAATCCGTCTTATGGGCATACAAGAAGGACCTGCTGGGTTTTACCAGGTACGGTTAGCCTCATCATGCGAGACATATGCTGACGTTACCCTTTCACAGCCATCGGAAGAAGAGAGAAAACAAGATCAGAAAGGAGATCAAACGTGGTATCCGAGAAGCAAACACCGAAGATCCCTTCGAATTATTCCTAACGCTGCATAATATACGCTATGTCTATTATAAAGAGACGGAGAAGATACTTGGGAACACGTTCGGCATGTGTATATTACAGGACTTCGAAGCAATTACACCTAATCTCCTCGCAAGAACGATTGAAACCGTTGAGGGTGGAGGTTTAGTACTCTTGCTGTTGAAGGGCATGACCAGTCTGAAGCAATTATACACACTTTCCATGGACATACACTCGAGATACCGTACAGAAGCGCACGACGATGTCGTTGCTCGCTTCAACGAACGCTTTGTGCTTTCGCTCGGTAGCTGCGAATCCTGTCTATTCGTTGATGATGAGCTGAATGTCCTGCCGATCTCAGGAGGGAAAAACGTAAAGCCTCTCCCTCCTCCAGACTTGGAAGCGGAAGAAAAGATTCCAGCTCGAAAAGAGCTAGATAGTATTAAGGAGAGCCTTGTGGACTCTCAGCCAGTGGGTTCACTTGTGCGTTTAGCCAAGACCGTGGATCAAGCGAAAGCTCTACTGACGTTCGTCGACGCAATTGCAGAGAAAACATTGAAAAGTACAGTCACTCTGACGGCAGCTCGAGGGAGAGGGAAGTCTGCAGCCTTGGGCGTTGCAATTGCAGCTGCTATAGCACATGGCTATAGCAACATTTTCATCACGTCTCCTAGTCCTGAAAATCTGAAGACCTTATTCGATTTCGTTTTTAAGGGTTTCGACGCGCTCAATTATCAAGATCACCTTGATTACACCATTATACAGTCAACTAATCCGGACTTCAACAAAGCTATTGTACGAGTCAATGTTCATCGTCAGCATAGACAGACAATACAATATATCCAGCCGCAAGATGCTTACACGCTGGGCCAAGCGGAGCTTCTCGTCATCGATGAAGCCGCCGCCATACCTTTACCTCTTGTCAGGAAGCTCATGGGTCCATATCTTGTGTTCATGGCGTCGACCATTAACGGCTATGAGGGCACTGGTCGATCATTGTCGCTGAAACTAATCCAACAGCTTCGTGATCAATCCCGAGGTACTGCGAAGGTGAATGGCGAAGGCGAGGCGAAAGTGACCGATCAGTCAGGCAACAGCTCTGCAAAGAACGGTGGAAACACCTATACTAGAGGCCGCAGTCTGCGTGAGATCACCTTGTCAGAACCAATACGGTACGCCCAAGGCGACTCTGTAGAGAAGTGGCTCAACAAAGTTCTCTGTCTCGACGCTACCCTCCCCAGCTCGAAGCTCAGCATCCAAGGCTGCCCTCATCCCTCGCAATGTGAGCTGCTCCACGTCAACCGCGACACGCTCTTCTCCTTCCACCCTGTATCCGAGAAATTCCTCCAGCAGATGATCGCTCTCTACGTAGCATCGCATTACAAGAACTCCCCCAACGACCTTCAACTGATGTCCGACGCCCCCGCCCACCAACTCTTCGTCCTTGTACCTCCTATCGACGACTCAAGCCTCCGCCTCCCTGAACCTCTCTGTGTCATACAGATCGCTTTAGAAGGCCAAATCAGCCGGCAAAGTGTTCTCAACAGCCTCTCTCGCGGTCAGCGTGCAGGTGGCGACCTAATCCCGTGGCTCGTAAGCCAGCAATTCCAAGACGAAGAGTTCGCCGGTTTGTCCGGTGCACGTATTGTCCGCATCGCGACAAACCCAGAATACGTCGGCATGGGCTACGGCAGTCGCGCTCTCTCCCTTCTTACCGACTTCTACGAAAGCAAATTCGCCAATCTCTCCGAAACCGACACCACCGAGCCCGAATCCATGGTCCGCGTCACAGACACCGAGCTCGAATCCTCGACCCTACTGTCCGACAACGTCAAAGTCAGAGACATCAACAGCATGCCGCCACTCTTCTCCAAGCTCTCCGAACGCCGTCCCCAGCCCCTCGACTACCTCGGCGTCAGCTACGGCCTCACCCAACCCCTCCACAAATTTTGGAAACGCGCCTCCTTCGCCCCCGTCTACCTGCGCCAAACCCCCAACGACCTCACCGGCGAGCACAGCTGCGTCGTGCTGCGCGCCCTCTCCACCTCCGCCAACGACCCCGCCTGGCTCGGCGCCTTCGCGCGGGACTTCCACCGCCGCTTCCTCTCCCTCCTCTCCTTCCAGTTCCGCGCCTTCCCCTCCGTCCTCGCCCTCAGCATCAACGAATCCGCCACCCGCGGCGCCGCCCTCGACCCGGACTCCCCCCCCCAACCACTCTCCAAACCCGAGCTCGACGAGCACTTCTCCCCCTTCGACCTCAAGCGCCTCGACAGCTACGCCAACAACATGCTCGACCACCACGTCATCCTCGACCTCCTCCCCGCCATCGCCACCCTCTTCTTCACCGCCAAACTGCGCCCTGCCGTCGCCCTCACCGGCGTCCAGCAATCCATCCTCCTCGCCATCGGCCTGCAGCGCAAGATCCTCGATGACGTCGAGAAAGAACTCGGTCTGCCGGCGAGCCAGCTGCTGGCTATGTTCGTCAAGATCGTCAGGAAGGTGGCGGCGCATTTCAGAACCCTGGTGGAGAGCGCGGTTGGGGAAACGATGCCGTTGCCTGCGCCTGTGACCAGCGTCGCTGATGAAGAGGATGGTGCGCCGCCGCAGCGCTTTGCGCCATTGGCGCAGGATTTGAATGTTGAGCTCAAGGAGGGCGGGGAGCAGGTCGATAGGGGGCTGAAGGAGAAACAGAGAGCGCTGATCGATGCGCTGCCCTTGGACAGATATGAGATTGAGAACGGAGGCGCGGAGTGGGAGGAGGCGGAGAAGCAGGTTAAGAAGGCGGTGAAGGGCGGGGAAGGCGGGAAGGGAGGGGAAGGTGGGAGGGGAGGGGAAGGTGGCGATGGGGAGGTTACGGTCAGTGTCAAGACGAGGAAGAAGGA
>JAABUS010002537.1_pt1 | contig 34063 bp, 32 predicted proteins | sample 5560161 | NCBI WGS metagenome assembly JAABUS01 (sample SAMN10711885, study PRJNA513376) | rock metagenome | isolation source: Antarctica rocks | place: Antarctica: Victoria Land, Trio Nunatak nord | collected 2016-01-04 | reverse complement strand
CGGCGGAGAGGCCGGGGTCGGGGGTGGTGGTGGGGGGGGAGGAGGAGGTGGAGAGGGGGGTGGGTTTGCCGAGGGGGCGGTTGGCGAGGGAGCGGGGGGGTTTGGGGGCGGGGGTGGGGTCGGAGTCTGAGGGGGGGGTGATGTTGCGGCGGGGGGATTGGAGGGTGGAGGGGGGTTTGAGGGAGCCGAATTTTGAGGGGGCTTTGAGACCGGGTTTGGAGGAGTTGTTGAGTTTCGAGGGGATGGATTTCGGGCCGGTGGGTCTCGCAGCCGGTTGAGGAGGTTCTTCGGTGGGCGTGATGGGGCGAGGAGCTGGTTTTTTGAGGCCAGGGGCGGCCTTCTTTGCGGCTGGGCGTTTTTGCGTTGGTGCTGCTGCTTTCGGAGGGGGGGCGACGGGTTTGGGTTTGTCTTTTGCTTTGACGACCGCGGCGTCGTGGTATTCTTTTATCTTAGTTTTGCGGATGTCGTCCAGACCTTCGAGGTACGGATTCATTGCTCTTTCGCCCATGATCTTCATCAGCGTTCCCAGAACCTCTGCACCTCCTGCCCGAGCGGCTTCCGTTGACTCTGTCAACAGCTTCGTTGCTGCGTCAGCCATCGACTTCGTTTCTGGCTTTGAGGGAGCCTCTCTTGTTGTTTTCAGACATCTGATCAGAAATTTCAGCGTTTCGGCCTTTACCTGCGGGTTCTTGTGTTTGAGAAATTCCAGGATATCTTCAAGGCATTCTGAAAGGGATGTGATGGTGAAGACCGAGTCCAAAGCCGAGCCTATTGCGTCCGCTACTGCTTGCTTCTTTTCTTTCAACTTTTCCATCATTGGCGCCATAATTCTGCTTCTATATTTGGCAAATGGCTTTCTGAGACCCTTGGCTAAAACGTCGACGCATTGTACAGCAATAAGGACCACAGCCATATTTGCGTCCTTCATGCTCTTTGCAAGCGCTTGTATAACGTCGTCGAATGGTCCGTCTTTGATACGGTCTACGTTTGCTGTAGCGAAAAGTGTATCAAGTGCTTCTTTGCGATCCTTCCATTTTGCTGAAGCCATATTCTCGTTGAAGTCCTTTGGAACCTTGCTCAAAATTTCCATGGGCTCTGCAAGATCAATAGCATCGACCTCTGCAGCGTCTGCCTCGTCTTGTTGTTCTTCGGCAGCTTCGTCGTCCACAGCTTGGACAACCTTCGCAGCCTGTTGTGAACGCAACAATCGATCTTGCTTCGGTGGCGGTTCTTGCTTTACCCCTTCGAATAACTTCTCCAAATCCTGCTGTTGCATTGGCTTAAGCTCATTCCAGAACAAGGTCTTCATAGCTTCTCGCAGCCATCTATAGAGCTCAACCGCCAGATTCGATGCCTCTGCGCGCACATTCTTGTCCGCATGACCGAAGGCTTTCGGCAACATTTTGAGTACCGGTTTGGGGTCCACTATCTTAACGCCGTACGCGTGGTATATTGCAGTGAGTGCATTGAGCGTCGCGGCAACCAACTTTGGCATTTTATGAGAAACGAACGGGAGGAGGTCTTCGATGATTGGGTCCGCTTTATCTAGCTCGATGTACAGCAACAAAGCTTCCAAGGCACTCTGTTTCGTTCCCGCTCTGGTAGACGACAGACCTTTTTCTGCAAGTGGTGAAACCGTACCATTGCGAGATCTATCTTATCGTTAGTGACCGTTTGCGGTTTGCGTCAGGGCAACAAGATTCACAAACTTTACCTTGTGCAAGCCTCACGACCCCCAAACTTCAAGAAAGCACATAAAGCGTTGATGCCATCCTGTTGCGCTGCGACGTTGGAATCCGCAACCGCTCCTTTCCACAAGCCTGAGTCCAGCAAGAACGGCTTGAATGTTGGGTCTGACTCGTCTGGCGTGACTTCGAAAGCTTTCGCAGCATCTTCGTAGCCTTGTTTTCTGACTTTCCAGTTCTATTGAGTGGTATCAGCCGACTGTTCTCCACAGACGGAATGTTTACTCCGGCGCACCTTATGGACAAATCTATCGGGTAATGGCAGGGTACTGAAGTCCTCCTCTTGTTCCGCCATTCTCTATAATGAGCTATCCTCAGCAGGCTCCTAACGTTCGGGAGATCGAATGCGACAATGCAATTCAGTAGAGACTTCGAGTATCATTCGCGGCGTGGATAGTGGTCAATTGCCTCCTGGAAGCAGATGAGTATTGTTAATTTGATAATGGGATTTCCCTCACCCAGTACATCTGAAATTCTATGCTATCACTTGCAGACGGTCTTTCTGAAATATTCCGTAGGGGAGAAGAGCAAGTGTTTGGACATCAACACAGGGCTTGGCATCGCGTCACGGTGGACCCCCGGCCCTGAATCCCGCGTTTATCTACTCACTTTCACCAGGATTGTTCAAGAAAAGTACCCAGTGCGAGATACCGGGACAAAGAAAGGATCGTCCATTCTGGGGCTCTTGAGCTTTCATCGCAGAGGAGGGTCCATAGCAAATCTTACAGCCGATTCGCCGTACACCAGCTGATGAACGGGAGTTTCCTGGCCATTCACCAACCCTTTGGAACTGCAACAACGTCATACCATTGCTAGGGTTGATTACAAGTAAAACTCAGTAAGAACCGTGCCACTATACTATGCTTTCAGAGCACGCCAGGTTCTGATTGTATTGGCCCCGAAGTGGGCTTGGGAAAGAAGCGCCCCCTGCCCCAAGTATGAGCCTGCTCCTTACGAACAGGCAAGCTGAGGAGCTGTGAGTAAGGAACTTGCGGTCGCTATGTCGAATACTGTCTGACACATCGTGTCAGCCACAAAGCTATCATCGCCTACCTCAACGTTGCCAAACTTCCTTCGAGTGCCGCTGCTCTTCGTCAAGAGCTCGAGATAGGCGATACCTTCGACGAAACCACCAGCAAAAAATACGAAGGCTTGCTCGAGAAGAAGTGGACAAGCGTCGTCCGTCTCCAGAAGAAGGTGTGGCATACTTCACATGTGATAGCGGCCACGCATGATCTCACAGGAACTCTTGCAGATAATGGACCTAGAAACCCGCAACGCAGCCCTCCAAGCAGAACTGGATGACGCAACGCCAACATCCCTATCCCGACGTAATGTCGATCCTGCCTCCTGGCTTCCACGATCACCTGCCCGGCATACCCTCCAATCCCATCGCGGCCCCGTCAACTGCGTCGCCTTCCACCCCGTCTTCTCCTCCCTCGCCTCCGGCTCCGAAGACACGACAATCAAGATCTGGGACTGGGAACTCGGCGAGCTCGAACGCACCGTCAAAGGCCACACCAAAGCCGTCCTCGACGTCGACTACGGCGGCCCCCGCGGCGGCACCCTCCTCGCATCCTGCTCCTCAGACCTTACCATCAAGCTCTGGGACCCCTCGGACGAATACAAAAACATACGCACCCTCCCCGGCCACGACCACTCCGTCTCTGCCGTCCGCTTCATTCCGTCCGGCGCAGCAGGCGCGCCCGCATCCGGCAACCTCCTCGTCTCGGCCTCACGCGACAAGACGCTCCGCATATGGGACGTCACGACAGGCTACTGCGTGAAGACCCTCCGCGGCCACTCGGACTGGATCCGCGACGTAGCGCCGAGCTTCGACGGGCGCTGGCTCCTCTCCGCCGGCACTGACCAAACAGCCCGACTCTGGGACGCCACCTCCGGCGAAGTAAAAGCCACGTTCCTAAGCCACGAGCACGTCCTCGAATGCTGCACCTTCGCGCCCGCCGCCTCCTACCCGCACCTCGCATCCCTCGCCGGCCTGAGGAAACCGCCCGCAGCAAGCAGCTCCGGCGAGTTCCTCGCCACCGGCTCACGCGACAAGAGCATCAAGCTCTGGGACTCGCGGGGCACGCTGATCAAAACGCTGGCGGGCCACGACAATTGGATCCGAGGGCTGGTCTTCCATCCGGGTGGGAAGTATCTGCTCAGTGTCAGCGACGACAAGACGATCCGCTGCTGGGATCTGGCGCAGGAGGGGAAGTGCGTCAAGACGGTGGAGGATGTGCATGCGCATTTCGTGAGCAGTATCCGGTGGGCGCCGGGGGTGATGAAGAGCAGCGGCACGGTAACGAATGGGGATGCGGCGGGGGGTAAGAAAGACGATCCCGGGGGTGGGAAGGAGAGTATACGGTGTGTGATTGCGACGGGGAGTGTGGATCTGAATGTTCGGGTGTTTGCTTCGTAGGCTCTACCAGCGGTTATGCAGAAACCAGAAATGAAATGGAAAGTTCCTCGTGATCTAGAAGTGACTGGAATTGGTTGACACCGTTCGCTAGCTAATCAAGCAAGTAAATGATGCTAGATATCTAAAATATTGCAGACCCCCCCAACACGACTCTCCGCTTCCGTCAATCTCCTCTCGAAGCGCTTGATATGCAAATGCTGCTCATACTTATCAGATTTCATCACATATCGTAAGACCAACTACTGCGGTGCCTTGAAGAATCGACTAGCCTCCACAATCTTCTCGTCCCCATTCGCGAAATCCCATCCCACGATCTTCGGATCCTGAGAACAGCAGATGATCCTCCGGGTATCGAACTGCAGCTTGAACACCCGGGCGTTGGGTTGCTGCATTGGAGGAGCCGGCGGGCCTGCAGCGGCGTGGTGGTGTGGGTGCGTGCCATGGGGCGCTTGAGGGAGATTGGCGTTCGGGGGTGGCTGGGTAGGTTGCGGGTTCTGCTGCGATGGCAGTGGTTGCTGATGATGGCTGGATGGAGGGGGTGGGACGTTGGGGATGGGTGGTTGCTGCAGTGGTCGGGAAGTTGGGGGCTGGGTTGATAGAGAAGCGTGGCGTTGGTTCGGGTGGTGGTGATGCTGGTGTTGTTGGAGGGGGTGGTACTGCAATTGCTGCTGTTGTTGGAACGATTGGAACGCCTGCGTTGCTTGTGCTCCGGGGTTGGTCTCGTCAGCTGTTGATGTTTCAGCTGGACGAGTCGGTCGTGCAATGGTCGTCTGGGAGGTGATGGTATGCGAGCTGATTGTTCGTGAACTGCTGGCTTCTGGTTCTAGGTCTGACGGGGCGTTGGTCTGCGCTCTTTTGGGTGCACGGCTTTCTGGGGTCAGTCGATGCGATTGCTGGGCTACCTGAGCCGTTGGTTGCATTGGCTGCAGCGTTTGTGGTGGCTGCAACGACTGTAAGGCCTGCTGTGATTGCTGCCAATGTTGCACTTGAGTGGGGAGGATCGTGTTCGTCACTTGCTGGACCTGGTGAGTGGTATACGGCTGAGTAAGCTGGGCTGTACTCGCTCTTTGTGCACTGGCTTGGCGTCGTGCAGCAAAAGGTGTATGGGGACCTGGCGCTGGTTGAGGATCAGAGAGAGAGGCGAGCGGACCTCCAGCTGCGCGCAGCGCCTCCTCTTGTCGAAGTCGATGGCCGGGAACCCATCGACCATCGGCGGCTTTTCGCCATATTATGATCGTCTCATCATAAGAACCGGACACAATGCGGCCCCAGCGACTTCCGCCACCACCTGGTGGAAGCTTCACGCCAACCGCAGTGATGTCCCTTGGCTGATTGGAGCCTGGGTTTCTCGCCCGAGACCGGCCACCCTCTGGAAATCTTCCTTGGTGTGCTAGGAAGAACTGCCCGTCGATTCCGCGTGCCTCGTTCTCAAGCTGGTCACGACTCCCTGGAAGATCCTCAAAAGCTGACTGTATTGTTCGGACCAGCCTTGTGTGTCCTTGAAGGCAAGCAACCTCCGCTTGTGTCTCGGGATCGTATATACGGATTGTATTGTCACTGCTTCCGCTAATGATGCGCTTGCCGTCATACTGAACGCACGCAATACCCTTCTGATGGCCTCTGCATGTGGCTGTACATTCGCCGGTATGGATGTTCCACACTTTCACGAATCGATCTCCTGAAGCTGAGACAAGCTGATCTTTGTAAATGTGGATAGCATTGACCGCAGCTGAGTGGGAATCTAAAGTCATTAGGTTGGTGTACTCCCGCAATGGCTCTCTTTGCTCTGGTGTCAGGAATTTGTGGATATCGAATGGATTCGCGCCAACGGTGGACATGTCGACGATATATGCAGGACAACGCCCACCACCTTTGACACCCTTGATAGGATAGTCTTGATCACCCGGCGACAACTTGTGCCGGTTCCATAGTTTGATGGTCTTATCTTTCGAGCATGTAACCAGAAATCGACGATCGAATTTTAGATTTAGTACTGGTTCTCTGTGTGCCTGCGAAATGCGCTCTATAAGCTCGCCGGTGGAGTAGCGCCATATGATCACGTCTGTATCACTACTGCCAGATATGATGATGTCTTCCTCCATGCTGTTATCGAATTGAAGGCAGAGCACAGAGGCCGAATGACCCTGCATTGGCTTTCCAATCAGTCGTTGAGTCTCTAGATCCCATTTGCGCAGGGTCCGGTCACGGCTACCGCTGACAAGATATCTCCCAATGTATTGAATTGTGTAAACACACTCACCATGAGCCTCTTCCGGATGATCGCGATGGGGTAGTTGGAAGCTCTTGTAAGCGCACGCGATCCAATTGTCCTCAAGTCTCCTCCTTTGCTTGTATAATTGTTGGTAGTTCAATCGAGGCGAGCCGGAAGCCGTACACGTTATCAGCGGTGGTTCGGAGTGGAGATGATGTTGATGATTCATCCCCATACTAATGTCCGAGTTGCGGCGTGCTTCGGAAGAAGTAGTTCCTTGAGAGTCAATGCAATCATCGAGTTCCTGGGATTGGGGCTTCCCAGTGGAAGACATCGATGATTCCCTGGCTAGGATATTCAGGCCTCTGGTCATGGTCCGAGCGTCCGCGACAGATGACAGAAGTCCGCTATCGATATCGTGCATCTCCTCGTCTCGTGTGGATGCCGGCGTTGAATAGTCCTGCTCTGCATCCGCTTCCACCATGCCATTTTGCTCATTCCAAAGTTGGGCTTCGTACCGGCGAGTGACGCTGTCTTTTGACGCTGTCTCAGCCATTGCAACTTCGACACCGCTGCCTGCCCTTATGCGTTTCTTCTGCCGGCGCTGTTCGTCATGTGTTTCGGCTCGTCGACCTCGCGTTTTCCGCGGTGATGGTGGATGTGGGTCAAGAGATCTCAATTCCTCTAGCTCCAAATCCCACCCCTCAGAATAGAACTTCTGCTTCCATAACCGGCTGTCAAGTGTCCGCTCTCTCCAGGACCGAGAAACTCTTGCAGCATCAAGTAACATTGACGGGATGAGGTAGGAGAAGATCTCTGAAGTTACTTCGGGCGGCAGATAAGCAACAGGGTCTTTATGCAAATGCGGTCGCAGTCTCTCGACAATACTGGCTATGGAGGAGGTTCGAAGCGTTTGCAATACGTTGTATATGAATTCTAGTCCATCGCTCAGTCAGTCTCATTGAGAAAGATTCCAATGCTTGAGTCATACCGCTTTTGCCCTCTTCGTTAAGACTCATAATACTATCCATTGCTAACCGCATCGACGTAGATACCATTCCCTCGGCACTGGGATCTAGTCTCATGGGTGAATCCAGCTCATCTTGACTTCGAGTCTCCTCTGAGTAACCTTCGTCGATTTTGTAAGATGTGTCCATGCGGGGCAGTGCCATTGCGCGGTAGAGAAGAGATGGATTCATTGGATTCGCCGTATACTTTTCCATGGCTATGGAATACTAGCTTTGGTGGAGTGGATCCCTGAGGTAAACAACGACTTGCGCCTTAAGACTGGTGGCTGGGATGTGTTGCCTCAATACATGCTCGCATAGGTGTTCATAAGAGTAAAAGCTCATGAATTAGGGCCCCATCGCCATGAGGCAGCCATTCGAGCCAGGGTCTAGGCTATCACGTGCAATGGCAAATCAGTCGGCCCGAGACACCCCCCAATCCACTTGAACCTCAAACGCCATCTGCTCGAAGCCTCTGACAATCACAGCAACTGGTCTTTATGTCGGTGATCGTGAGTCCCTGTCCATATCGGTCTTACACACATATTTCACCCCTGTGACTTCTCTTTGAGACAGACTATACTCTTCCACCAGACAGAATTGGACGATCGAGCGCATTCTGAGATTCACCCTCTCAGATCACTTCACCAAGTGGTCCTTAACCCAAGATTCTTTTCAGGAAAGCAGCACCCCAATTTTGAATCTCGAAACTCGAATTTCGAATCCTCAAGCCAGCTTCTCTTTCCTGATCTATATCATTGTAGTGACACCGGTTCTAGCTCAGTGTATTCGCATTCCACAGCTTCTTGCAAGGGGTCGCTTGATCGCCCTGTCTGGAAGAACCCAACCTTTGGAACAGCGCGACTCAGAACCCATCGAAAATTCGAGAGAACCCTTCGCAGCCTATCTTCTAATATACGGTGACTTTTGATCGCAATTGAGAGACGGTCGCTCTGGAATCGAGTTACAGCAAGCCCACCCATCTGGAAGAGAAACTCCCAGGATCCTCCGAGTCTTCCACAGCCTGGGCATTGGCGACAAGGCTGATTCAAATGCGCAGTGGCCGAGATCTTAAGGAAATATGGCATGAGAAGTCTTTCCGCACAATCAAGGTATGCTGGTTACAGATATGACATCGTCCCTGCATACTCCAGCGTATCCGTCCGCCTCATTCCCGAGCCCTGGGATTGGCTCGCGACCAAATCATTACGGAGCAGCGTCCATGAGAGCAGATCAGATCGGGGAACAGCAAGGGCTGTTCCCTCCTCCGATCCCGGCGCATATGGCATCTACGATTCCAAGCAAAACATCGCGCCCGAACGACAATATCATGAATCGGCGTGGCGATTCAAATAGCTCTCTATACCAAATATGCCTGAACCTCAGAAAACGTATGGCAGAAGTTCCAGGTTTTGAAGTACACATGCTAGAAATGGAAGAAGAGGAAGCGGAAGCGAACGATTCAACAGATCCAGTAACATCGATGTGGAATTGTTTAAGAAGAGGATACCCCTTGATGACAATTTATAATGCGCTGAAGCCAAGGGTGCCGTTAGAAGTTGATGCCTCCAGGCTGGCCGAAGCAAAGCTCGGCAAAGCAGCGACCTTCAAGTTCCTGCAGGCTTGTTTGACCGACCTTAAATTTCGGGCGAGCGAGTGCTTTCTCATTACCGATCTCTATGGAGGTGACACTACTGGATTTGTTAAAGTAAGTAAACCTTGCTGTGTGGAAGACACGTAGATCGACGGGACCCATATCTGCCTTCTGTTCGACGAGATCCTGGTGAATGTGCGGATACTGACTTGCCTAACAGGTGACAAGAGTTGTTAATCGGGTTTTAGACCTTTTGGATCAAAGAGGACTACTCTTGCACACTGAAAGTCAGAGTAAAATTGGCGATCTTGAAGAGACACCACCATTGACTTACCGGCAGAATGTTGTCAAAGAAATCGTAACAAGTGAACGGGATTACATACAATTTCTGGAGACTTTACAAAACTTCAGGAAAGAGCTGGAAGAGTGGGGTACAGTCGCCGGCGATGTGCTGCACGACATTTTTCTCAATTTGAACGCGCTCCTTGATTTCCAGCGCCGGTTTTTGATCCGTATTGAACAGCAAAATTCGCTCCCGGAATCGCAACAAAATTGGGGCCAACTTTTCATCCAATACAAGGACTCCTTCAGAGTTTACGAGCCCTTTATCGCCAATCAGCTCCGCTGTAATAACGCCGTGATGAGGGAGTGGGACAAGATCAAAAGTACTCCGCTATCGCTTCAGCTTCGTGGAATCGCGGAGGTCCCAAGTGTTCTCATGGGATTCTTGTTGAAGCCTTTTCAACGTTTGTCAAAGTACCCGATGCTCCTCGAGGTAGGAACGAGAGTCTTCGCACGCGTCTCCGTACTAAATTGTTGCGCAGGACCTACGGAGGAAGGGTGGACTCGACGAAGAAAGGAAACAGGATCTCGCAGACGGAATGTTAGCGGCTACATCAATCCTCTCCCGAGCAAACGAAGCAATCGCCAAAGAACACCGCCTCGCAGCCGTCAGTGAGCTACAAAGCCGTGTCGAAGACTGGAAGGGTCACCAAATCGATCACTTCGGAGATCTACTACTCTTTGGCGACTACACTGTAGTTAAGGGTGAAGGCGCTAAGGAGGTAGAAAGAGAGGTTCGTATCCGCACTCTCTTTGATGCATTAATCCCAGAATGCCGCTTGCTTGTCAGTCTAGCTACAGGTCAAGCTCTGAACTGCACAAGTCATTATTTGCGAGCTTTAGTGAAAATACTTCACCATCAGAGACCAACTTGTAGCAATATGCTACAGGCATATGCCCCCAATTTTGGGTCAATGATTCAAGAAGCAGCAGCAAGGAGCCCAGGGTTCGTAAAGCCAGCGCTGCGGAGCCCAAGTCTCGCAAGCCCCTATGGTCCCAAGCGCTTCACCAGCGGGCTTGCGGAAGTCCCCGAAGAAAACACTACCAAAGCCGATGAGGAGCTTTACACTGGACTGCCCGTAATGGCATCCAGTGACCAGGCTCAGGCCGGCGTTAGTGCTTCTGAGAAATTATCTCTCACCACGACGACTCCTATTCTTCGGAGTAAGCATTCAACGCATCGGTTATTGAAAATGCGCAAGCGCGGAGCCCCAAGGAGCCCAGTTGTCCCGCCAGACTTCGCGACAAGCCTTCAACTCTCGTCGTCTCATCCAAGCTCCCATGATGGTCAAGGCAGTGAAGGCGGCTCAGCGCCGCCCACGCCTAGCCGGAGGAGTAGAGGAAAGTCGTCGGGAAATCTAGCCGATTTCAGCAACAAGATGAAGCTTCGGGGTCGAACAGCCTTGAAAAACTTCTTGAAATCATCGCGTCACTCAGCAGACCCTAGCGTGTACAAGTATCTCTTCTTCAACGGGCCTATCACCAACGGAACCGAACTTCATTTCTTGAAGCGGCCTGAACCCACGAGTTCAGAATCAAAGGTCGAAGGAATGGCCAAGCGGCATTTCAAGCCGCCTCCCCTACATACTACTGAAAGGGACTATTGTATCGAACACAAGTTAACCAGTGCTGTCCATATACAGTACAAAGTCTATCTCTTCGAACGAATCCTTCTCTGCTGCAAAGAAATCAACCCAAATAAACCGAAGAACAAGATGCTGGGCAACAACAAAACCTTGACGGACAAGAAGGGAAAGCTACGGTTGCAGCTGAAAGGTCGCATCTTCATGCAGAACGTTACAGATGTCGTCACTACTACAAACCCGAAGTCAGGTATGACTTCCAGAGTTCGTACGCGCGCTGCCCTTTCTATGCTAATGATGAAGCAGAAAAGACGGACTACAAGATCCAGATCTTCTGGAAAGGCGATCCAGGTGTCGAGAACTTTGTTATTCGATTTTTGAATGAAGTGGATATGAATACCTGGCGCGATCAAGTCCAGGCGCAGAAGAAGACCCTTACTGAGTCCGCCAGGAGCTCCGGTCAAGCGGGCACTTCGGAAACGGAGTTTCTTTCAATGAAAGACCAACCGAGTGTCAAGAACCCGTACCTCGAGGATGCGGAGGAAGATGATAGCCAAGCGTCTACCTTGGCCCCAGGATCTTCAACGTTCAATATGAGTCGAAATGCTTCGAGCAACAGCTTGCGATCTGCGGGAGCCCAGATTAATGGATCCGCCCGTGGGCCCCCTCCACGATTTCCTATGCCTGAGCCAACTGTCGCCGCTGCCTATCAGCCTCCACTCAGCTTGCAGACGAATCTTCCACCCGGAACCGACTCACCCGGAGAGTTCGGCGGAAACTCTTATTTTTCGCCTGGAGGTGACTCGCCTATGTCTACTCGCTCAAGTTCACAGGCAAGCATGTACGCGTTCCCCCGCCAGACCACCCCTCGGCTGTCAAATGAAGATAGTAAGCACAATACCGCCCCAGCTATGGCTCGTGCGCCTTCAAGAGACGGGACAAGGCCCATCAATGGTTATACGATAGACGGTCGTACCGTGATGAGGCCTTCACTGCCGGCAATGGCAGGCCCTCAGAACGCACAACAGCAGCTGGCTATGACGCAGAGTCGTCTGCGATCAGCTAGCACCCCAGACATTCAGCCTGGCAATGGAAATGGTTCACGGCGGTATGCAAATGGGCAGCTCCAACCAAACTTAGAGAACGTCCCTGTACCTCCCATACCTTCACACATGGCGCAGATGCGAGCACCAATTACGCGAAGTCAAACTAGCTCCCCTTCCAACGGAGCCTTACCTACCCGACACAATACCCAGTCACCTATGCATCAGCGAGATAGAATGCAACGGCAAACCACCGACCAGACCAATTATGATAACCAGATGCAACAACGTCTACAAGCAATCCCACACGCTGATCCACGTCGCTATCAAGAGGGAACTTACGCAGATGCATCTCTGCAGGTGATGAACAGCTCCCCAGCACCGGCAACGATGGGTTCGAGCGATACTGGAATCAACTACCCAATTCAACTCAAAGTCAAGATAAGATTCGACCCAGCGCCAAGTCATGTCACAATTGTCGTACCTATCATCATCAAGCATCGTTCCCTAATTGATCGAATTGATTCCAAGATGACTAAAATATCTTCGGCTTCCATTTCGAAAGATACTGCACGATTGCGTTACAAAGACGAAGATGGTGACTACATAACTATTAAAACGGATGAAGATGTCCAGATCGCAATCGACGACTGGGGCAAGAGCAACGAAGAATCAATAGGGAAGCTGGTGTATCCCGATTTCGAGCTCTTCTGGCAGCCGCTTGGTTGATGTTTTCTTTCTTTTGATGTTGGGGGTCTCGGATCGTCGTCGTCGTCGTCTTACTTCTCACATAGGTGGCGTTGAGTCCCAATCGATGGATTTGTCGGTTGACAGGCAGCATTATCTCGGTACCTTTCTAGTGTTTGGATCCGCATCTTTGGGTCAACGGTCGTTGAGTGGCGCTCAATTACGCCGGATATCGATGTCACCAGCTCTGTTGGATGTCAGAATACGTGACAACGAAGGATTGTACTTGGGTGGCTACATGGTACGATTTGAACTTATATGAAAGAGCAAGGCGCTTGTGGGTAATCAGAGATGCCATTTCCATGAACGAACTATGTGGGTAAGAAAGATAACATGGAAGGAAGAGCCGTACGATGAGAAACGACTAGCAGAGACACAGGAGCAATTCCAACGAGCATTTCAATGTTGTGCCTAATTCAGATAGCATCTCAAGCTTTATACGAAGAATCAGCCAACGCGTTGTAGAAATCTCTAAGAAGCTGCGTGACACCCTCAGAACTCGTTCTAGGTTTCCCTGATTAAGTCTGCCCCCTATGTACCGAAGCTCGATCAAGCTGTCTGTTCCTCTGCTTGGTCCACGGGGGTCCAATTGATCCTCTTCGCTCACCCCAGGTCCGCAGGAACTTCGGGGTCTTCAATTAGATGCGTATGACGTCACTGCTGCTTTCCTTTCGAGCCGGGAGCCTCCGCGATGCTATCGACTGTTGGGCAGTTAAGTATAGTCTGACTGTATCTCCATTCATCGAGAAATAATTGAACATCTGCTACCATACACTCCACAACAGCAATGGCAGCCACGCTTCTCCGCCCATCCACCGCCCGCTCCGCCATGCGGGCATTCAATCATGCAAAACCGCTCAGCACAACCTTCACACGGGGCAAAGCTACAGTTCCCGACCTTCCATGTACGTGCTACTTGGGAGATCTTTCCTCAGAGATCAGTCGCTCACCCCCGTCACTGTAGATGACTACGCCGCTCTCGAACCCGCCATCTCTGGCCAGATCATGGAGCTCCATCACTCCAAACATCACACAACCTACGTAAACAGCTTCAACAACTTCTCCGAGCAAGCCGCATCTCTGTCCTCCAACTCCCCTTCCGACATCCAGCAGCATATCGCCCTACAACCCCTGATCAACTTCCATGGCGGAGGCCACATCAATCACAGCCTTTTCTGGGAGAACCTGGCGCCGAAGAAGCAGGGCGGGGGTGAGCCGCCGAGTGAGAAGCTCGGGGAGAAGATCAGGGAAACTTATGGAGGTTTGGAGGAGCTGAAGAAGGTCATGAATGCGAAGTTGGCTGGGATTCAAGGGAGTGGGTGGGCGTGGTTGGTCAAGGATAAGGAGACGGGAGCAATTGGGGTTAGGACTTATGCTGTGAGTTTCCTGGCGCTTGTTGAAGGTGATGTGTGGGTTATCGGGGAGAAGTAGCTGATCTGAGATGGCACAGAACCAAGACCCTGTGGTTGGCCAATTCGTGCCATTGTTGGGCATTGATGCATGGGAGCATGCGTATTAGTAAGTCCATCCTTTCAAATCTAATTGCAATGATATAACTTTCGGGAGTGTTGAGCTGACTGACACTCCCAGCTTGCAATATCAGAACCGCAAAGCCGAGTATTTCTCGGCTATTTGGGATGTCATCAACTGGAAAACAGCGGAGAAGAGATTTCAGTAAACCGAGAACCTACTACCAGAATGGGAGTGTTGAAAAACTGCGAGCCTAGTGACTTGGGAGAAAAGAAACTTTGCCGCTTTCCGTGGGGATCAAATGCAGGATCAGGAAAAATTCAAAAAGTGAAGCACTTGTATAACGGAATTGCCGTCCCAATTCTACTCTAGAAGATCCTTCTAGCCACTGGGTGCGCTAGTTTTAGAATTGTTTTGCTTTCGCACCACTCGACTTCGCGCTTCACTTACGAATGGTTGATTCTTTCAGTTGTGTATATTCTAACAACCTGAGGACATGGTTTCGAAATTGTTTGGAAGGTCCATAGCTGATCTTGTTTTTACATCAGTGCTTAGATTTGGTGATTCATGATATTTTATATTTTCAGTCCAGCAAGCGTCGGAAGCTAAGACTCATTCATTCGTACCCATATTCTGAGTTGCCGTCAATCGTAGCTGTAAAGTAGTCAAGTCCGTTGTCCTCGGAATTCAAATAATGCTGGGCCGGCCATCTACTGCAACACGTCCAGGGCATCCTTCAGGATAGGTCATGTCAGACCAGTCCTTCGTGATCCTCTATCCACGGACGTCCAAACCTCCTTCGCTCTTTGAAGCTTCGTATGCGGGTCGAGTGACACACGTCCTTGCTCTAACATCATCGCCTTATATCATCCGAACAGATCGTCAAGCCATCAATCATCACAACATAATCTCGTATCACCACAACAGAGCGCCTCATCTCTTCTTCTTCATCTCCCCCATCCATATCCTCATCGCCTTCGAGCTCTCATGCGTAGCCCGAAACACTGTAACACACATCAGCGTCTGAATCCCAAGAACCTTCCCAACTCCGGCCAAAGGGAACACCAACACTGCCTCTCCACCTCGTCCAACCCCCTCAGAAACTCCGCCCCTTCCCCCGAGCCCAGCGCCCCTCGCGGATTAGAAGCATGGTCCGCAATCTCTGCTGCGCGTTTCTTGAAGGTCTATCGCCCATTAGCACCCATTCCCCACACAACCCACACACCTCCTACCTCACTTAACCCCACTAGGCGAAAACGGAACTCACCTCCCCAGCCACATTCCCAACCTCCTCCTCCTCCTCAAACAACTCCAACAACTCCAACACCCTCCCCACAACCCCATACCAGTACCCGCCACCGCCCACCAACTGCCGCAGATCCACAGTCTTCGGGTCCGCTTTCAGAGCGTTGAGCATATTCGGGGAAAGACAGGCGGGGAGATCGAGTGTCACGAGTGGGGATTGGCTGGGCCCGAGACGTTGCAGCGCGAGCAGCTCGGCGAGGTAGAGGGGCAGGGCGATGGTTGTGTCGGGAGCAATCTGGGAAGAGGGTCAGCGGGAGGGAGAGGCAGTGGGAGACGCAGACGTACATCTCCGCCGGCATTGTCGTCAAGATAGCCGAGGCCGGGGACGGCGAGCTTGAATGTGCAGGGGACTTTGTGGGCGTCGGTTAGGATGGCGTCGATGGAGTAGTAGGAGTTCATGCCCGATCGCGATTCAATGCTGGGAGAATTTTCGACGAAGCGCGCATTTACTTGCCCTAAGAGTTGGAACAACGCGGATAATGTGTATCCCAAATGCCTCTCGACGAAATCGCGTCATCACGTGTAATATCTAATGTCTGAGTCACGTGACATAAGACTACTGTACCACCGCATTTCAGAAGAACTTGAGTTCGAACATTAGTCTAATAAGATAACTTTGCTAATTTCGGCACTAAGCTCCAGCACGGGCAGTGCAAGAGCTGCACTTCGCTAATACCAACATGCTTGTAATATACTATCGTGCAAAATTGGTTGCTATGTCTTTAGCTGCATTTCCTGATCACCAAGAAACTATAGCCGCAAACGATTCGGTAGCCTTATGGACTCCGTAGAAGGGGCTCCCCCAGCAAGGCAGCAACGTCCAACAAATATTGGAAGAAGCTGTCGGGTCGACCTACAAATCAAATCTGCCGCAAGGCCGAGGGATAGCAATTATCCCGGAACAAGAAGCGACCGGGGAGAGAGCTCGAGGTACTACCTGGTCAAGATGATAGCGGGTCGGCGGGAGAGCCGGAGGCGTCCAATGTGGCTGTCAAGAAGGCTCAGAGACTCGAAGAGTACGGACTCTTCATAGTGCATGATTTGCCGCGCGATCAAACCAATGCTTTGGAGTGCGTACTATACCAGAACATTCGAGATCTAATTTTTCAAGCGTTGACTTCTTGAATTCAGTATCGTCGCCGTCCATGGCCTCTGTAGCAATTGGCGAAAAACGTGGACAAGTCGTCAATCAGGCAAGAATTGGCTCCAAGATTTTCTCCCTTCTCAACTCAAGAGCCAGTGTCTCGAGTCAAGAGTCATGTCCTATGGCTATTATTCCGGCAGGATCTTAAGCAAATCTATCAGCGATACCGACGACATAGCACGTAAGCTATTGAATCGCCTGCATGGCATACGTCGATCTACTGCAGAAAGAGCGCGCCCTATTCTGTTTGTCGCACATAGCCTGGGAGGTGTGGTCGTTAAGCAGGTCTCTCATATCGATTCCACTCCTAAATGCATAATAATCTGACACGAACACAGACGATGATCGTTGCTCACGAACGCTCAAATATCTTCGGACCTGCATGGTAAAGCTGTAGCCCTCATATTCTTCAGCGTTCCGCACAGAGGCTCAGATTTTGCTTTCTGGTCCAAATTCGTAATTGAGCTTTCTAAGTTCGCCCAACTAGACCTCAAGGGGAACCCGAATTTCGCTGCTGTTCTGGAGACAAATTTGGCGAGGCTCGCTGATATATCCGGACAATCGGTCGAGCGACTTCAGTCACTATCTATCGATATTAGAACGTTTTATGAATCAGACAAATTTCACAATCTACTGGTATGATATCGGCCCCTCGAGGTACCTGACCTGTATTGTGCTGATGATCTTTATCGCTAGATTGTGGACAAGTCTTCCGCAGTCTTGGATGTATGGAACGAAAGAGCCATGCAGATCTCTGCGACAAATTATAAGACGATCTGCAAATTTCCTGCGGAAGATACGCAGACGTATCTTCCGGTGATTAACGCAATCTTAGAAATAGCTGAAAAAGCACTTGTTCAGCATGATGCTGCATTGACGGGAGAGGCTGCAAGCACCCCAGTTCGAGGCCGTCTTCCTACTACAGCTTCTCACACAATCAAAGCCGGCATGTTCGCGTACGGACTCCACGGCGCTGATCGCTGGCAAGCCCTATTCGCTGGCAGGACTCAAACAGTAAGAGGCAACAGAAATTTGAGAATCCCTCAAACAGGAAGTGATATCAAAACCTATGAATCCTCGGAGCCATACCTCGAACCACCACGAGTGCTTATAGGCATCTCGCACTTGGATGTAGACTTCAGACAAGTCTTGCGTGCTCGCGCTAGCGTATCGGAGGTCACTCCTAGATCCTTCCGTCCGGTGCCCGAAACGTGGGCCGATACAAAATGTTACGGAATATCGGGATCGTGGCTAGAGATTGCTCCTGGTGATAGTGATGTCCAGACAGGTCGATGTAACACGTACGGCCTCGACAAAGCCTTCTCCGAAGGAACGTGTATGAAAATCATCCGTGACGTCGACTTTTACAATCCCTATGCAGAAGTTCCAGAAGTCATATGGTACCTCGTCCATATCGACTCCTCGCAGTTCAAAAACCACCGTATGCACGTCAGCCCCCAGAACATAACTCCTACCGGCTTTGAGATTCATCTCGACTCGTGGGGGCTATCTCAAATCTATGAGCTCGATGCTGAGTGGATAGCTTTCAGCAAGAATAGAAAGGACATTCATGCCTTCCTCGAGGAGGCTGTCATGCTCCCACGGCCTCCAGCTGGGAAGATAGTGTTTCCGTTTCCGGAAAAAAAATTCGAGAGTCCACCATCGTGTTTCGTCGTATTTTCTCACCTGGATGTTATATCCGGAAAGAATGTGAGAGTCAAGGTATCGGTGCAGGACTTGAGTAAGACATTCGCTTCGATTAGTGTTGACACGTGGGGTGACAGTGAAAATTGGACAATAGGTGTTACCGGCGTGGCCATTCTGTAGATGAAAAGCCGATTCTCGCCCCTGCGGTAGTAAGGCCTCTGGGTCAAGGGGTTTTGGTCAGCTAAACGCTTCAGTGTCACGAGGAACCCTCTGATCTCTACACAAGACACACGGGCACTGATGACTGCTGATTTACTCCGATGTTCTTAGCCTCAGAGGATCAAGATTCTTACACTTCCCTAAGATTTCAGGCACTGCGCTTCCAAATGTAAGGGCGTAAGACGCGCATTACGCATTGATCAAGCTAGGAGAATGAAAACATTGACATTGCGGTCAACCACCAGTGGGTTCGCGACGTTTGAGTAAGCCAAGACTTCAGCTCAAGAGGAGGAGAGAGGGAGTTGTGAGGACAAGGAGGTCGAGAGAATATGAGGGCCTGTCAAGAATGATTCTAGAGTGCGGGGCTTGGAGGATAGTAAAGAGGAACCGAAAGTAACTGGACAGTGGAGACGTGTGGAGAAGTCTACAGGAACTCCCCTGTCTCGCAAAAGGGGTCTTCTTGACGCAACTCGGGAGACTGTCAGGAGAAGCATGGATTAGTGACGCTCTTCCCAAATCCCTTCAATTCTGCAATACCCAAAGGTCTCATGCCTCTTCCTGGGCTGCAAGGCATAGCTACCCGCTGCAACTGTCCACTCACTTTCCGATTCCATTGACGCACTACCTTTGTTGTGTGGCGGTTTTTGCTAAATACGGCCTTGGTCTTTCAAAGAACTTGAATTGACAGTCCTAGCATTGCAATTTCGAGATTATCCCACGCCCGATAAAAGTGTATCCAGGCTCTGGCAGTGGGAGAAGCGCACATCGCGAGTATTTATACGCTTGCGAGATATTGCCGCAATCGCATATATGATGTAATTCGCGTCGACCATTCCCAGTTTGTCCATGTCTCTCTTGTACCTTATGTTTCATTGTCCTATGGAGTCGTTCGCCGCTCACGTAAGCGTTGTTGCGTACTTGACCAAACGTGGAGATGTATACTTTTGAAATGATCTTGATAAGATTCTATTTCGTACTGGCGTCAGCTACTCTGGCCTTAGGGCATCCACTGAACATTCTAGGCCCTAATGCCTGTGCTTCTAAGCCACCAACCCTCTGGTACACCTAGTCCTATCCGCCATTACTCTCATTTGAAGGGTTTCCGCGACTAACAAGAAAGTAGGCAAGCAAATGGGACTCTACAACTACACCCTATACCAAATCCCTACCCTCTCCCAGACAGACCACTCAGCCTTCACTTCCAAGGAGTAGAAAAGGTGCTCCCCCGCATTGATGCAATCGGTTGCATAGATCGTGCCAACGGCATATTAAGACAGCATATCAGCCAACATGGAGACGGCCCCATTCCTCAAAACCTCGCAGGCCTGGAGTTTCGCTTCAGAAGCGTTGAGTTCAGCATTAGTACAAGCATGCCGCCGCCATGGCCACTTGAATCCGCCTTGTCCTACACCGACGCACTTGCAATCACTGCCGCATTTGCGCTGAAGATGGGTCGAGAGGGATTTCATTGGTGGCTCGTAGAGGTAGTCTCTACTGAAGGGGCGGGATATGTGGGGGATGCCCACATCCTCTCGGGATACGATTCTTCATAGCCCAAATTCACAAATACTATGAAGACAGAGATCTGCCCTTCTAGCAGTTGCCCGATACTCTTCGTACAGTCGCTCCGTCTGCTATAGACGTCTCCAGCAGAAAGGAATCGAGGTTTATCAACAGCTTGGCTTGGAATCTCTTGACCGAGGGACAACAATCGTACGAGTACCGAAGACGCTTCCACAAAACGTCACCATCGAGGTGCATGAGCTTTCGTAGAAGCTGATATCGATAGTACCAACCATCGTGGTGACAACTCGACGCTTTGGTACTAAAATAATGATTCTCTCCACCCAGAACTCCCATGAAACAAAAAAGTTCTGTTCCATTATGAAAAGTAGGAAGGATATCATCCCACTTTTATGCCTTCGCAATGGAAGTACGGTAGTCAGTAGAAAGCTCTAAAGGAATGGAACACCACCTGCCGTGATGTTCGCTGCTTCGATATCTGTGCCACGATCAAGCAGAAGTGAGAAGTACTTTGCACTCTGGCTCCGGTCTCCAGGTAGAGTGGCGCTGCAGGGGTGGTCACACAGTCAGGAGTGAGGGCGACAGGAAGCAATGAACATCGATGGATGGTGCGCCTAATTATCTTGTGAGCTTCGGTTATTTCCCAATGCGGTTCTCACCGAGGCATCCGACAAAGAGGCGGTGGAAACCTCGAAATGTAAGCGGCCTTGGCAAGCTCTTGGCCGAACGATCCTTCCTCTTCTTCTCTCTTTATTAATATGTATGATACAATCTTCAGCTGTGTATACAAATGAGGCTTGTCTTAATAGCGAGCCATGAAGAAAGTGCAAAGATTCGCGCAGCTGGACGGGGCCATGTTACGACGACCATATATTGCTGCTGGAACACCCTGCTAATGAAGCATCTTATGGGTCCTGCCTGATGATCAGATCTTGTACTGGGCACTACTCTCTTAATTTTCCCTAAGATGCTGTAGCCGTGAAAAAAGCAATGGATGACGATTTTGAGACTGTGAGTAAGCCCTCTGAATACTTCCAACTCTACATCTATTCTTTTACCATGATCCGTCTCCTGGATTTCTGTCTCCCTTATCTCGTGGAGTGTCAATACTCTCGACACTAATAGAAGGATGAGTTGACCGGGACAATCTATAGTGGTTCTTAGCCAATGACGGCTACATCCATCCTAATGTCGAAATCGCCTCAGATGCTTCCACTGGAAAACATATGCGGGTTTCTGATACCGGGTCCCTCGCCGCAGAAAGTCTCGTTGTTTCTTGTCCACATGAGCTTACTATCTCATGGCTGAATGTCATATCCGGTTCCGAGGCTTTCCTCGGCCAATTCGACGTGGGAAACGTTGATCCCGCAGTCAACCAGGTTGTAATTGTTCGCTTTTTCGTAATGAACGAATACTTGAAGCAAAGGGACTCATTCTGGTGGCCATACATTCGAAGTTTACCCCAACCTTCTGAGATACACCTGCTTGGCACGCCACTTTGGTATAGTGACTGCGATCGGAATTGGATACGTGGAACAGGACTGGAAAAGAGTGCCAGCAGAACGGAGCAGATGTGGCGTCAAGAGTACGAAAGTGCGATGCACAGCTCACATCCTATGGCGAGATCTAGCATAAGCGAGTGGTCATGGTGCGTCGTGCAAACAAGGTTCTTTTAGGCGCTTCCTCAGAAATATAGGGATCTCTATAAATGGGCAGCAACAATTATGAGCTCAAGGAGTTTCCCAAGTTCCGCTCTTGCCAATTACATTCATGTCGCCAACCAGCAAGGACCAATCGAGCGCAAGAGCAAGAAGCGAGAGAAGAGCATTGAACCTGGCAGTCCAGTACTCATACCTGGGCTCGACATTCTGAACCACCGGCCCTTCGAGAAAGTTACATGGCAGTGGGGAAGCGTCAATAGCCGTTTGGTCAACAATGAGGCAGTCGCGTCGGGTTGCCAGATCTACAACAACTACGGTGCAAAAAGTAATGAAGAACGTTCGTGATCCGGCATCCTGAGGGATTCACATCACTGACTTGTTCAGTGATCATGGGTTATGGTTTCAGCTTGGCTGATAACCCGGCGGATTGTTGCATACTTGCGGCACCTCGCAGAAGCTCGGCTCAGAAACCCGGAGACGAGAATTCAACAGCAGGCGACGAAGAAGTATTGAATTCGATGGTTCGGTTTGAAGAGGCAGACCGAAGCACACAGTGGGTCCGCCGCTACAATGATGCTATTGACAGAAACGGGGCTGCAGGAGCATCGTACGTTTTCTCGCCTCGCTTCTTGCAAGACACGGCGATGGCATTGCGCAACAAGCGTGAGAAAGCAGCACGTACCTCTTGCTTGGTCGGCCAGATGGATTTCGCGCATCCGCGGATGTCGCGCAACAAGCTCAAAGTCATGTGCGTTGTTACGATGTTGTTACAGAAGCAGCATTCGGACATCGTTCAATACACCTCAAGCCTCCCAGAGTGGCCGGAGAATGAGAATCAGTTTCATGCAGCCAGATACCGTCAAGGTCAACTTCACATACTAAGAGCTGTCAACGCCGCACTGCTCGACCATTTGGCCGGCTTAGTCGGCTTGAAGACTCTTCATCTCAGAAACGTTCAAGTGGTCCGATTGGAACACACGTTGACCGAGACTCCCCAGCCGCTACTGACGGATTTTCGGGCTGTACTGAACGCTGGGCTAGGGACACGGAACCCGGAAAAGATAAAGAAACGGTCCTACACTGAATATGCCTTGACTCTTTGGCTTTGTGGCCTATGGATCCAGAGAACCTCAATGACCGTGCGTTCGGAAGGGGAACTGGGATCAAGCTCTAGCAACGGGATGCTGCAGTGGCTGCGCCTCATAGGTGACGTATACGAGAAAAGTCCCTGCCCCGAAAGCACTTTTAACGCTTGCCAACCAACCGGACACTCGCCTGCCATTGCTTGGGATGTGGAAAGTGTGCAGCTCGTTCTTTCACTTCTAGATATGATACGTGCTGCTGTCAGCAAATATCCAATGTCTTTGTACAATAATGCTGCACTCACCCAGCAACGCCTTTTGTGGTGTCTGAATATTGTGCGGGAGGAGAGCGTTATGGCGCCCAACCTCGAACGAGAATTTAACCACGAAGGAGAATGCGGAGATGCCAACGACGAATTATTGCTGTTCCTGGAGTATGACAGAGACTCGATTCTGCAGGTTTTTCCCAATACAGTATATGCGAACAGTCCGCAGCCATGACATTGCAGCCGCAGTCCACAAATTTTACTGCGAGGCCTACGATTGTCTGGACGGAATTGCAGCTCTGTCCACAAGATTCACTTGATGCCTATGATTGTCTGGACGGCATTGCAGCCGCAGCTCACAAGCTTCACCTTGATGCCTATAACGGTCTGGACAAAGGCTTTACAATACATTCGCCATTGCTGGCGCTTGATCCCAACAACGGCCAACGAGGCAGGCTACATAAAGAGCTGAGATTTCCTTGAGAAACATCTTTTCTTCTTTGTCAACAGCGGAGTGGGAATCATCTCATTGCCTTGTCTGCCTGATACCGCCTCGTTTGCCTGATATCTTCTTGTCGGCCGGTTTCAGCTATGTCAGCTACTCCTTTGAGACCACCCTATATACGCATCCGCAGGTCCGAATGGATAGTGACTCAAGATCTCCCCCCAAGCCAGCACCACATCGAGCCACGGTTCATAGGTCCAGGTACGCTTCCTCCACCAGCCACAAGCATAAATATTAACGACTACAGCAACTCCATCACCAAATTACCAACTCGTCACCTCAGCGCCCATGCCGCCGGCCACGCCTCCAAACATGGACCCCGAGATCGAAACCCTGATCGTCGTGGGCTACCTACACTGCGGTCTACCATTCAACGAAGTCTCCCGTGCCCTGGGCTACCGACCGCACACGACCACCCTTTACTACGACTGGCGCCAAGTAAAAGAAGCATACGAGCGCCTCAAGCAGCATAGCCGCTCGAACTCCACCTACTCCATCTGGGGCCCCCGCTGGGCACGCCACAAAGGCCGAGACCGCATCGACCAACGGAAACTCGACAAAAAGAAGGCGTTGGTAATCGAAGGGGTTCGGCGAACCCGCTACGCTGAGAAGCTGGCTGCGCTGAAGGCGGAGGAGGAGTCCCGTCGCAAGGCGGCTTGGCGCGCGTTGCAGGGCTATCGCTCGGAGGGCGACTGGCGCTTGAGGGATACGCAGGAATTGGGGTGGAATGCGTTGGCGGAGCGTAGGCGGTGATCCTACTGCGACAGACCCGTTTATCGGGAGGGGAAGGGGGGTTGAAGAGGCTTGGGTGATGAGACATGACGAGCAAATCGATGTAGCTTTCTAGACTAAGAGACATGAATCTCATGCCGATGGAATCCCACCAGTGACCACAAGTACCACCACTACGAATATTGCATCCGTGTCCTGGCACTTGGTCGCTGATCGAAAGCCCAGCAGAGCCAGCAAAAGATCAGGAAGAGAGCATGTAACATCCTCAATATCGGCCTGCATTGGTATATATCCACATCTTACTAACACAAGTCCCTCGAACATATCCGCAGCGCGTGCCAGATCCGCGTCGAAAAAAAGATGCCCAAAGCGGCAGCATGCGATGAACATTGCCCATAAACCCCCACCCAAAAATTCTCCAACCCAACTGCTAGCCAGCCAGACTCCCGCCCCAATCGAACAGTACCCCTGTCATATCAACTCTCACGAGGCTCATCGCCGAAACGGCCCCGTAACGTCCTCCCGCCTCCACTCCACCTCCAGCTCGCCCTCATACACCTCCGCCACCACCCTCTGCGCCCTCTCCCAAACCTTCAAGTACCTTCCCTCGCACTCCTTCATCACCTTCCCCACTAGCGCCCTATTTCCCCCCGCATCCTCATCCCCGAAATGCTTCTCAATGCGCTTCTTCAGTGTCTCGATGCCGCGTCGGATCTCCTTCGCATCATACCCGGCCAATATCTTCTTCGCCACGCTCCGTCCATGGCTGGCTCGCGTGGCGATGTTCGTTGCGGGTTCGCCGGCGGGGAGGTTGTCGAGGAGCGATTCTGTGGATTCGAGGAAGTCGAGGAGCTTGCCGAGGGGGCGCCGGATAACACTGCTGAGGTAGAGGTCCAGGTGCTCGCTCATGTCGGCTGCGGCGCGGGATTGCCATTCTGAGAGGATGGGGTTGCCGCGCACGGGCACTTCTTCGATGTAGTGGTTCATGTTCTCGATGAGCAGGATGTGGTAGTTGAGCGCTTCTTTGTCTTCGGGGTCACCGGTAGGGGCGGCAGTGGTGGAGGGGGTTTCCTTGGCGATGAATTTGAGGGATTCGAACATGGCTTTGTTGAGTTTGGCGTAGGCGTCGTTGAGGTGGGTGCGGATGGGGAGGGTGGAGACGATGGGCGAGGGGGGGATCATGTTCTCGATTGCGGTGGTGAAGTTGGGGAAGGTTTTCATGAAGGCGATGACGCCTTTGCGTTTCTTGATCTTGACTTTCGTGTCCTCGATGCCGCGGATTTGCTCGTCGATGAAGCGCGTGAAGAGGGCGACGAGGCGGTCGTGAATCCGTGTGAGGGTTGTGGTGAGGAATTCTTGGTTGGAGTCTTCGAGCTCGGCGAGTTTGGATTCGATAGACAGGAGGACACCGACGCCTTGGAGGGCGTCTTGCTTGACTACCCAGTCGACCATGGATTGCAGGTCTGTGGGGAAGGAGACGTAGATCTCTTCCATCATGCTGTAGACTTTGCGAGCCATATCGCGGTCGGGGTCGAAGAGCTTCTTCTCGGCCAGGTCGCCACTTTTCCTGGAGTCTGGGGGCGTAGCGACGGCGTCAATGAATTCAACGTTTTCGAGTGAGCTGATGTGGAAGAGGTCGACGAGACTGTTCTGTTCAAGAAAAATGATACCGGTCATTTCGTAGAGTGCTCCGGCGAAAGCCTCATATGCATTTACTTTCCCATCTCGGGGCTTGTCGTTACTTGAGATCCTGCTCGATCCATCGCCTCGGACTGTCTTGTTTCGCTTGACTGTCAGCTTTCGCCCAACTATGCCTTGATCTTCCTTCTCCTGGCTTGTGAATAGGACATCTTGTTCACCGCTGGCAGGTTTCCTAGTGATACGTTTCCACGTAAAAACGTTATCTCTGAATTCGTCCTGATAAGGCTTCCTAGCGCAGCTCTCGTACATCCGCATCATGTCTTCCCATTCGACCGGCTCGATCTCACGAGCGAAGAGGATCAAGGGCGAGTATAGCCAGAGGTCCCTCTTTGGCTTCTCTCGTAATCTGGAGTCCAATTTTGTGGCGTCTTTGGACATGCTTTCTCTTCTATTCGCTTCGAGCGCGTCGAGCGTTTCGGCCTCCATTTCTCGGAATTTGACCGACAGATACTGCTTTAGCCTTTGAATGAAATCAACGCTTTCTGTTCGATAGCCTTCTTTTCTATCGCGCACTGCCCGCATGGAGCTGAGCCCGCTGCCACCAAACCCACCGCCGCTCGTTCTTCGTTCTACCTGAAGATGATCAGCAGTACCATTTCGCTGACCATTGTGGCGCAGCTTCGGGTCTATGGTTATCATCGCGGTGTATAGCTGGGTTAAGGCGGCTTCGACCGCTTCGATGCCCGAAGTCTTCGTTAGAGAAGCGTCTTTGAGAATCTTCAGATCTGATGCAGAGATGGATATGGTGTCGAGCAAAGTCCTAAGCTCGGTTTGCAGCAGCTTCTGGTTCGCTGTCTGTACTTGAAGACCCTGCGATTGAGCTTCGATGTAGGCTACGTCTTCGCTGAGTGTCTAGGATGGTCAGCAGATGCCTCGAATAGACTGACTTGAACATACCCCAAGTTCGACATTGTACAGAGTGAGCAGACAGTCGAATTCTTCGCACTCTGCGACGACCCTGTCCATCATGTTGCCTATTGCGGCTATCCTCTCGTCATTGTTCTCTATTGATCCAAGCCAGCTGCCCGCTTCAACACGCGCCAGTTCCTTTCGGATATTACTCTGCAGTTCCTCAAAAGTGTTTCGTTCAAAGCTCTCCTCACCCCATCCGAAATCGTTCAAGACAGACTCAATCTCGAATGTACGGCCCTCAAGCAGACCTTGGTTGATGCCAAGCGCTTTAGCGTATTTGGCAGAATGATCCGACTTTCGCTTCCGTCGGCGTTCTTCTTGTGACTTCTCTGGAGAGGCCTCTGCCGTGTCTGGAACTTGCTCGTTCAGTCCCTCACCCGTACTTTCTCGCTTGGCCGGTGGTGTATTGATCCTCACTATTGGAGGCTGCTTCGGTCGCTCGTCAGTATAAGATTGCGTGATGGACTGCGTCGGCTCCGGCGAGAGTGGCTGCGGCGCTTGATTGAATGGCATCGGTGTGAGAGGTTGGTCCACCGACGTTTGATCCGGATTTAGGCTCTTAAGGTGGGCCTGGCTTCGTTGCATCGAAAGGAGAGATGGAGCCGGAACGACACCTGTGATGCCGTCCGGCTCGTTACCTGACCCTTCTTTTGAGTCGCGAAGCTTATCTGCAGCACCGCCAGTGCGGGGCTTGAAAGCATTGTATGACTTCGCTGCGTTGCGAAAGGTCGCTGCAATCTCCTTATTGCTCTTTTTGGACTTAATCATCGGCCCAAGGCCTGGTCGATGTACTTCTGTCTCAATGGGAGGTTCTTGTGGCTCAGCTGGTGATGTCGCAGGCGCGGGGATAGAAACTGTATTTATTGCGGAAGCCATACCCTTGTCTGTATTAGAAAGAGACAAACTGTCATCGGTCACAGGGGCTTGAGAAGGAACTCGTGCGACATTCTCTTTCGGAAGCGCTCTGGTCTGAGGGCCTTTCTCAGGTCGCAAGTCGTCTGGGTCATGATTGCTCTTGTCAATCGATCGCGAGGGTTCTCGTGGTTCGTTGTCGCGAATGCCAGGCGAGACAATGGTTGGAAGGGTCGAGCCATTGACCTCCAGTCGATGACCTAGAATACGATCTTGTAAGTGAGGAGAATCCCGGGGGGTACCATTAGCTGATGGGCGCCTGTCGGTCGTTGGTGGACGCATGCTGTCAGAAGACTCGGTCCGGTTGATGGGACCAAGGACACCATTTTGTCTGATCCTCTCCTCGCTAGGTCGCCGATTTGACTGGTATCGATTCGCTTGGCTTTCTGGGCCGTTACGAAATGACTCAGTGCTTTGTGCCCCGGCGAGTCGGCGCAGATTAGTTTCTGGTTGCATGAAGGCGCCGTTTCGAGATAACGGTGAGTCTGATCTCCGTGGGGGACTTTGAGGTTGCGATGTTTGTGGTTTGAGGTTCCGAACAAACTCCGATGACGGAAACTGACCTGGAACATGGGGCATGCGGTCGTCGCTATCCGTGGACCGTAGTGCGCGGTTTTGAGGAGGGCGCGAGCGGTTCTCACTTTCGGCGCGAGTAGAGCTTTCCTGCGATGGCTGGGACCGACAGTCGCTTCCTGTCCGCTGTGAGCGTTCCAGGGATGGACGACTGAAAGACTCGCTATCGGTGCGAAAAGACCGCTCTTGGGATGGACGCTGCCGTAGTTCACGACTGTCGTCACGAGTTTGCTCCAGTTGAGGGGTCATCAGTGGCCTTTCGAATCCGCCTAATGATGGTCCGGGTGAGGGTCTTCCGTTCACGTTTGCGCTGGCTGGAGGGTGCTGTCCTACAGGGGTATAGGGTACCCGCGGCGGTGGGCCATTAGGTGGCATAGGAGATCCTCCTCCGAATTGTTCCAGCTCTTGTGGGTCGAAGCCGCTAAGTTGAGGCAATTTTCCTGCGGTATATTTCTTGTAAATTTTTATCAAGCTGTAGATGAAAAAATCCTTCTCCTTCGCCGTGCTTGCTTGCCAGTAGTAAGGCTTTTGGATGGTGACTACGAACCCAATATCCCTAGCACGTTCTTTGGCTTGCTGATCCTCCGGATTGCTGGGAACAACAGCGTTGTACGACTGAATGGCGGACAAGTCGTCGAGAACCCAGGTTTTACCAATCGAGAAGGAGCCATTGTTATTTTCTCGAGCCTTGTGCATCCGTACACGACCAGACTTCCGTACAGCAATGACTATTATACGAGGCTTCTTGTTCGCATGTGGGGATTCGAGTGGTGGAGGACTCGAAGGGTAGGCCGCATCTTCGAGGATCCGTATGTGTGTTATGTAGGATTCCGACACTATTGATCACCACGGTCAATCTGGGACCAAACCCTCAAATTGCTTTCGTGCTGTACCTGACCCATCGGGTTCCTTCTTGCCAAAGCAACTCTCAATGATCCGCCTCTTCTCATCTTCGAATTTCTCTGCCCGGCTCATCGTTTCACCCGGTACTTGAGCCCCTCCGTTGACAGTGATCGGAGGTGGTCTAACGCTCGGCCCAGCTGATGAGCCGGAAGGAGGGTCTCTGCCAAATGGACCTTGCGGGCGTGGTCCAGGCTGGGTTGAACTCATGGCAATTCTTTACTTGTTCTAGAGAGCAAATGGATTGATCGCATCGTTGCCGGATATTTCAGATAGAATGTTCCTCTGTACAGCCAACTTGACGGCCCCGTAAACATCAAGGTAGATTAAGAAGTCTGTTCGCCCTATCGAGACTGGAGTCCTCCCTCGGTCAGCTTCGAGGATGACGCTAGTGATTCGCTAAGCGTGCCAAGACAGCTTCGGGCCAACGGCCCGCCCGGGAGATTTGGAAATTATTTCATCGAACTCAATCAACAAACGAATATCTAGCACAGCACACACTTGAAAGCCGGGGATAATGGCGCCCGAGCAATTCAAAGCTGCAGAGCCAGTGTCCAAAATGGACTCAAAGAACCAAGCCCCCAAATCGCCGCAAAAGAAGAAGAAGAAGAAGAATGCGCCCGATAAGCCCCAGCCAGAATGGATGTTTCCACCCGACCAAGAAAATCCCGTGCTGAACCCCAAACCTAAATCAAACGCGCAAGTGATCAAGGAGCAGAAAGAGCGCGATGATGCAATTGAGTTCCTACACTACAAATCCGTCTCCACGCCCAGAAAACCTGCTCCACCCGGGGTACTCCTAACCCTCGTTGGCGGCTTCCTTACGTCCTATGGATTCGATAGTGCCTCACGACTCTACACGTCACAATGCGCGGCCCGGAAGAAGCTGGGCGCATGGGACCATGAGCTTGGTGTGAAGCTTCCAAAGGGAACGCCGAGCTTGGAGAGGATCTTCAAGGATTGGTACAAGGGGTATGAGCAAACGCAGCAGCACGAGACGAGCAGTAGCAGCGATGAAGAGGGCGATAGCGATTCACGGAAGCCAGCAAAAGATAAGAAAAAACGCAAAGCAAACAACATCACCAAGGGCTCGGCAGAGCAGACATCCAGCAGCGGAAGCAGTGACACTGGCAGCGATGATAGCGAGTCGGGCCTTGAACCCTCTAAAGATGCTCTTGCGCCAGCACTAAAAGGAAGCAAAAAAGTGGCAAAAGGTTTAGGTACCTCAGGATCCTCATTGAGCTCGAGCTCCGAAAGTGAGGCCAGGAACAAGAAGCACACAAAATCAGCATTCAAGGCCGAAACGAACTCAATCAAGGTTGCTACCCCACCTGGATCTTCCTCTAGTTCTAGCACCGATAGCGACGCCGAGGATGAGAAAGAAATCCCCGGTGCTAAGGTTCACTTACCAAAGTCCTCAGTCAACGGTCTCGTCAACAAGCTTAAGCGCAAAACAAACTCAAGTGAACAGTCGAGCTCGGATTCCGATTCTAGCTCATCTTCGTCTGATGAAGATGTACCTCCAGCGAAGAAGTCTAAGGGGGTACCCATGAAGAATGCCGTTTCCAATGAAGAACCCACTTTCGCCATCAAGCCTGTCCACGCGTCTGCAGCGACCAGGGTTAGCTTATCCGCTGACAGCTCAACTTCCTCATCAGAAAGCTCTTCATCAGATAGCAGCTCCTCAGATGAAAGCCCTGCCAAACAGCCGTTGCCCACCTCATCCTCTGACGACAGTTCCTCCAACAGCAGCGAATCTGAAGCTGCAGCCCCAACGAAAAAATCGAAAGCGTCAAAGTCCAAGAAGCTCAAATTCCCATCGGATTCATCCAAGTCCACCGACTCCAGCGCCACACTCGAAGGCACCTCATCCAAGAAACCCTCAACATCCAATACCAGCACATCATCGTCTGATAGCGCAGCTAAAGACGAGCCTACGCCTGCCAAGACCGAGCCGACAGCGACCACAAAGCGCAAACGCTCCCTCTCACCGCACGCCGCCCGCGCAGCCATGCCTCCCACCAAAATCGTCAAAAGCAAAGACGCGCCCTTCCAACGAGTACCGAAGGATACGATGATTGATCCTAAACTGGCGTCAAACAAATACGTTAGCTATGATTATGCAGAACAGGCTCATAGAGATCTGAGCTTAACCAAGGGGAAAGGGTTCACGAAAGAGAAGAACAAGAAGAAACGGGGTAGCTACAGGGGAGGGATGATTGATGTGGATGGAAGGAAAGGAATCAAGTTTGACGATTGAGTAGATTCGGACCAACAATACAGGAGCTGTTTCTCCCAGCTGGAAATCAGCATAAGAAGTTCGAGTGGAAAAGCATGTCATATCGGGGTATAGGAATCATATGCATCATGAATCGTGTGCTTGAGCATCAAAAGCCTCATCTCAAGGTGGCTACTCCCAGGACCGTGCAGCGAGACATCAATAGATAAGTCTGATACAGACAAAGACTGCAATGTTTGTTGCGTATTTTTGACTGGATAATTCTGATTGTTGATCTGATCATGTCACAGGTCTCCAACCGTCCTTCTTCATCTCTCTTCTCCGAAGGTATTGTTACGCGCATTTGATCCTGGGCTCTGCTCTACCGTATGTTCGACAACAGTTGTCCTGCGTCATCGAACGTCCACCTCGGAAGTAAGATGTCACGATAATCGACGAACAAGGATCATCATGCTGTCAAGGCCAGCAAATCTGATTGTACTGCTAAGAAATCTCCACCCACCTCGATCTGCAACCAATGGATAATGTTGTATGCCGGAGATTTTCTGTCTTATCCGCGTGCTACTGAGGTGATTGTGCCCCGGAGTCCTCAGTTCCACCTTATGAGCCCCTTTAATCTTCTAGGGTTGAATGAGGGTGAACTTTGACTCTCGACCATCAAGCACCATCTGACGCAGACAATCGATAGATATTTGTGTCTTGAGCTTTAGCATAGATCAAGAATTCCATAAGCCAAGGTGACTGGTTCTTGCACCATGTATATACCAGCTCTAGTAGGAATTTCGTTGGTCTTGTACTTTTTCTACAGGTGTCTTCTTCATCCTGCTTTACTTTCCCCTCTCTCTAAGATCCCCAATGCGCACTGGTCATCTCCATTCTCTTCTGTGTGGATCTTATGGAAAAGGTATGATGGCGCGGAGAACAAGGCCATTCATGCTGCCCATGAGAAATATGGTCCAATAATCAGGCTTGGCCCGAACGACATTAGTGTCAACTGCGTGGAAGGTGGTATAAAAACCATCTATACGGGCGGATTTGAGAAGCCTGATTGGTACCCTAATGCCTTCTTCAACTATGGGTATGGCGTCTCGATCCAGGTACCGGCGCATGCTCACAATGATCAGAGTCACGAACATGTTCTCCATGAAAGACAGCAAACCCCATGCCTTACAGCGTCGTCTAGTCTCGAACAGCTATTCAAAATCTCAGTTGCAGGCCTCGCCCGAAATACATTACATTGCCCAAAACCTGATCTTCGACCGCTGTCTTCCTCTTCTGGACTCCTTTGCTACTTCTGGAGCATCAGTCGAAGTCCACGAGCTCAACTTCGCCACAACGATGGACTTTATTAATGCCTACATCTTCGGGCTCTCCAATGGCTCAAACTTCATACAAGATCTCGAGACCCGTAAACATCTCCTTCACATCTACCAATGTCGCCGACCTTACATCTTCTATCCGCAAGAGATTCCCTCAATGACAAATTCTATCCAAAAGCTACGAATTCCCATCATCCCCAAATGGGTGGACGCCGCAACCAATGAATTTGAAGCCTTCTGCCTCAAAATGTGCAATGCCGCCGCTCAAAGTCTCAAGGCCACTTCCCTCACACCCGCCAACACCCCCGTCGTCTACCGCAACCTTTCCCCCCTGCTCCCAAAGGCTTCCTCCTCATCCCCCTCAACCTCCGGTCCAGACCCCTCCCTCCTCATCGCCTCCGAGCTCCTCGACCACCTAGCCGCCGGCCACGAAACCTCCGGCGTAACACTTACCTACGCCCTCTACCGCCTCTCCCAGCACCCCACCCTCCAATCCGCTCTTCGCACCGAACTCTCCACTCTCTCCCCTCCCATCACCTACCCTCCCAGCACCGACCCACCATCTCTCCCCTCCCCGCGGCAGATCGACTCCCTCCCACTTCTGCACGCCATCCTAACAGAAACACTCCGCCTCCACGCCGCCATCCCCGGCCCCCAACCGCGCGAGACCCCAGCGACGCCGACCTCACTAGCCGGCTCGCCCCCTCTACCAGGCGGCGTCAGGGTAAGTGCGCAAGCGTACAGTCTGCACCGAAACGCCGATGTGTTCCCTGAGCCGGAGGAATGGAAGCCGGAAAGGTGGATGGAGGCGAGTAAGGAAGGGAAGGAGGAGATGGCACGGTGGTTCTGGGCTTTTGGGAGTGGGGGGCGGATGTGCGTGGGGAGTCACTTTGCGATGCAAGAGATGAAGCTCCTCCTCGCTGCCATCTACACCAACTACACAACGAGCATCGTCGACGACACGGGCATCGAGATGATCGACGCCTACGTCTCCGGTCCGAAGGGAAATCAGCTGACGCTGCGGTTTGAGAGAGCCGACGGTGCTTGATGCTGGGATAGGGTATGTTTTCGTAGCATGATGTCACGAATTTCACCATCTTACGTCGGGCAGAAAGGCCAAGCATCCACCAAACGGCATTCCGTGAAAGCGTTACTGCATGTATGCTGCCTCCCATAAAAAGAAGAGAAGAATTGAATTTCCACCCCCCACCCCCACCACCCCGCCCTTCCGCCTCCCTACTTATATACCACCCT
>JAABUS010002535.1_pt1 | contig 34091 bp, 32 predicted proteins | sample 5560161 | NCBI WGS metagenome assembly JAABUS01 (sample SAMN10711885, study PRJNA513376) | rock metagenome | isolation source: Antarctica rocks | place: Antarctica: Victoria Land, Trio Nunatak nord | collected 2016-01-04 | reverse complement strand
CTCCGCGCCGTCGCTCAATCCGGCACGCTTCGCTGCCCTTCAGGGCCGGGTGTCTCCGCAAGGCGATTGGTGGTCGCTCTATCGGTAGATCAGAAGAATCGCTTGAAGACGCCGAGGGCGCCCTGCTTCCAGGGGACGCGGTGGGACACCCCGGAGGCGTTGGCGAAGTCGGCCTGGTGCTCCAGGTACCAACGGTAGTTGCGGAGCAGGGCGTCGCGGTTGCTGTACCGCGGTCGCCAGCCGAGTTGCCGCTGGGCCTTCTCGGTGCTGACGAACGAGTCCTTGCTGGCCGTCTCATAGACCCACCTGTAGAGCGGCGAGATCCCGAGCCGGTCCAGCAGGCGGAGCGCGACGATCATCGGCATCGCCGGGAAGCCGATGATCCGCTTGCCATGGCCGGCGGCATCGAGGACGGCCTGGTAGTCCTTGCGCATCGTCGTGAACTCGGTCGCGCCGACGTTGAACGTGTCGTTGGCGACCTCGGCCGGCAGCGTCAGGGTCAGCCAGATCGCTGCGCACAGGTCGGCGACGTCGAGCAGCTGGTAGCGGTTGTCGCCCATCCCGATCATTGGGAAGTTATGGCCAGTCGCCGCCCAGTCATAGAGCAGCGCGAACACCCCGAGCCGCTCCGGCCCGACGAAGCTCTTCGGCCGCAGGATCGGGACGACCTGGCCGCGGGCGCGCTCCTCCAGGCAGACGATTTCGGCCTGGATCTTGGCCTGCCCGTAGGGCCCGACCCCCTCCAGCTTGTCGTCCTCGAGCAGCGGGTGATGGTCGGGAATGCCGTAGACCGCCGTCGAGGAGACGTGGACGACCCGCCGGATGCCCTGCTCCCGGGCGGTCCGCAGGATCAGCCGGGTTCCCTCGACGTCCGTCGTGTAGATGTCGGACGGGCTGTAGAGCGGCAGGGCGGCGGCGGTGTGAACCACGGCGTCGCAGCCGCGCATGGCCTGGGCGACCGCGTTCGGGTCGCGGATGTCGCCGGTATGGGAGGTGACGCGGTCGCGCAGGTCGGGGTAGTCGAATGGTGCGAGGTCGAGGGTGACGACCGCGACGCCGCGTTCATCGAGGAATCGGGCCAGGTTGATTCCGAGGAATCCGGCTCCGCCGGTAATGAGTACCCGTGTCGGTCGGTTCGTTGCATCAATCGTCGGATTCGTCGCGTTCTCAGGGGAGACGGTCACCGGTGAGTGGTCCTTTCGGTTGGTGGTTCGGGATCGGCCGGGATGGCCGCCGGTTCAGGACGGAGTCGTACCGGAGGGGACGGTCGAGGACGACGCGGGTTCCGGGCCGCCGGAACGACGGCCGAGGATGCGTTGCAGCGCGACGACCGCGCCGATGCCGAGCAGGACCGAGAACCAGAGCGTCGCGAAGCGGATCAGGATCGTCGCGGCGGCGGCGTCCCCGCGGCTGAAGGCCGGGTCGGTGATCAGCAGGATCAGCATGGCGGTGATGCTGGCCTCCGCGATGCCGAGGCCGCCGGGCAGGAACGAGAGTGCCCCGAAGACCGAGGAGACCGAGAGCACGAAGGTCGCGACCAGCAGCAGGTGCCACGACGCGGGCTGACCCAGTCCGATGAGGACGAGGTACAGAGCCACGCACTCGGCGAACCAGGACGCCATCCCGAGCAGGACGGAGCCGGCGACGAGGCGTGGCGCGTAGAGGACGTTCGACGCCTGGAGGAAGTGTTCGACCTGACCGCTGAGCCGGGCCACGATCGGGCCGGCGCCCGGCAGCCGGGCGAGCAGGCCGACGAGCCGGTGGAGCAGGGCCGGGCGCCGGAGCAGGACGACGACGCCGATCCCGGCGATGGCCGCGAGCGCGAGCAGGGGCCGGCCGTAGCTGAACTGCGTCAGCCCGATCGCCGCGAGGCCAAGCATCGCCAGCCCATCGGTCAGACGCTCGGCGGCGATGACGGCCGCGACCCGGCTGACGGGCGTCCCGGTGAGGCGACGGACGTAGACCGCCTTGATGATCTCGCCGACCTTGCCCGGCGTGATCGACATGCTGAAAGCGGAGAGGAACGTCAGGGCGCTCCGCCCGGCGGGGATGCCGCGAACGTCGATCCGGTCGAGGTATATCCGCCACTTCACGAAGCGGAGGCCGTAGTTGACCAGCGTCAGCCCGAGGATCGGGAGGGTCAGCCACCAGTCGAAGCCAGCCAGTGCGTCGCCCAGTTCGCGGAGGTCGGCGAACAGGGCGAGCGCCGTGATGACGACCAGAGCGAAGACCAGCCCGGCAGCGAAGCGGGGCAGGAGCCGGCGCCAACCGTCGGGGTTGCCCGGACCGGCGGTCGACGACAGGCCGTCCGGTCCGTCAGTGCGAATCGACGCTTCGCGTTGTGGCGCTTTCGATCGTTGGAACGTCATCCCGTCTCCACGATGGTCGCCAGGTGAGCGCCCATGGGGCGCGCTTGGCGGCGGTTGATACCTCGCTGACAAAGTTTACGGCCGAGCCCCGGTACCGGTCGCCATCTCAACCGGTCGCGCCCCGGGCCCGGCTGACAGAGAACGTCGCATGGGCGATCGTCGCACCGGTGAGCAGGACCAGTCCGATCGCGACCGCCATCACCCGGACGCCGACGATGTCGGCGAAGATGCCGACGGCGAAGGTCGGCAGCAGTGTGGCCAGACTCTGGAACAGGTTCTGGGACGCGATGACCTGACCACGAGCGCCCGGCGGCACCCGGCTGAGCAGGACCGAGCGGGCCGCGACGCCGACGAGGGCCGAGGCGAAACCGGCCGGGATCGAGATCACCATCACGACCAGCACGTACGTCGACACACCCACGGCATCGCTGAGGTCGGTCAGCGGCAGCCGGAGTGTGCCGGTCACGAAATCGGTCAGGCGGACGACGAAGCCGAGGGTAATCACGGTCAGCGCGAACAGCCCCAGGCCGAGCGTCGCGATGTACCGGTTCTCCAGCACGGTGTTGAGGGCCGGGGCGGCCCGGAGACCGACGACGAGACCGAGCGCGGCCGGAGCGAAGACGAAGGTCGTGTTCTCCTGGGCCGTGTTCAGGACCGCCTCGAGGTAGAGCGGCATGATGACGAGCAGCGAGGCCAGGCCGAGGCCGACCAGCATGTCGTCCAGGACGGCGCCGAGGGCGATCCGGTCGTGGCTGACCATCCGCCAGCCGTTCAGGAACCACTGGAACGACGACGTGATCGACCCTGGCCGGCGGGCGCCGATCCGGGCTGGCTGCCGGATCACGCCGGGGTCGGCATTGACGGCCGCCGCTGGCACCGTGTCGTTGGCGAGCTGGTCGTCCAGCCGGGGGAGCAGGGCCGCGAAGCCGGCGGCGGCGAGGAACAGCGAGGCGCAGATCGCGAACAGGACGCTGATGTCGAAGAACCGCAGGATCAGCGGCGCCATCAGGACGAGACCGAGAGCCTGGGCGAGGGCCAGGGCGAGGTTGTGGAGGGCCTGGGCGTTGGAGAACCGCTCCGGCGGAACCAGCGAGGCGACGACAGTGCTCTCGATCGGCGAGTAGAACTGGTGGATCACCCAGAGAGCGAGGGTCAGGGCGAAGACGGCCGCCAGCGATGGGCTGACGAGGAGCGTCGCGCAGATCAGGGCGAACCGGGTCAGGTTGAGCGCGACCATCATCGGGCGACGCGGCAGGCTGTCGGCGACGATCCCGCCGGGGATGCCGAAGATGATCGCCGGCAGGATCGAGCAGTTGACGAAGAGGGCGGTGTAGAAGGACGACGAGGTCAGGTCGACCACCAGGATCAGGAGTGCGTAGAGCATCGCCCCCTGGGCCAGCTGGACGAACAGCCGGGACAGCCAGAAGTTGCGGAAGGTTGGGTCCCGCAGCAGCGGCTGATCGATCGGCAGGAAGCGATGGGCGACCCATGAGATCCCCCTAGCGCCGCCGACGATCGCCGTCCCGGTCAGGCGGGCGCCGGTTATGACCAGCTCGCCACCGACGCGCCCCGTCTCCCGGACGATCGCCCGGGTCCGATCGCTCGTGATGGCTCTACCGGTAACGTGAGCCAGCCGCCGGGCCAGAGCGCCGGCCGATGCGGGTCGCTGCACCGGATGCCGGGCCATGCCGCGCTCAGGCAGGGTCGCGAGCGAGGTGCCGGCGACCGCCCCATCCAGCTCGGGGGGGCGCTCAGGGGAATGCGGGGGTGACGGGTGCTGGCGGGTCTGGTCGGGCGGCGTTGGGTTGCTTGTCGTCATACCGCCTCCCTCTGTCATGGGATGCATGGCCGGCGGACCGATTCGGGCGGGGCCGGATCCGGGTTCACATGTCGATACTCACCATAGCCGATGGTGGAACCCTTCGGCCCACGCGACATTGCACCTTCGTCCCGGGCCGCTACGGCGGCTACGGACGGGGTCGCCTTAGATCGGCAGGGCATCGCGGATCTCGTCGATCGGAGGAAGGATGTCGAGGAAGCGGACCAGCAGGAGCACGCCTCCCGCCAGCAGCAGGATGCCCAGCGTCGCCGGGCCGGCGGCCCCGAGGCCGCGCAGGTAGCGGCCCGGCGCGATCCGGTCCGTCGTCGCCAGCAGGAACAGCAGCCAGGCGACCCCGACCAGGACGGTGCCCGCAATCTGGGTGGGGTCGAGGGCAAGTTCCCGCCAGGCGATCACGGACAGGTTGAGGATCGCGAGCAGCAGGGCGACGAGCAGCAGCACGCCGACGACTGCCCAGCCCCTCTGGCCGCTGCGGGCCGACATCGCGGTCCGGCCGAGCCGGCGCTGGTGCGGCCAGACTCCCTCGACGGCTGTCTCGACCGCCTGCAGGGTCAGTACCGTGGCGAGGGCGAGCCCGATCAGGGCCCAGACCCGGAGGTCGATCGAGGAGAAGAAATCGCCGATTGCATCCATGGTGGTTCCGGATATCCAGGAGTCGTGACGATGGTGTCAACCCGGCCGGCACGGTCCACACCGCTGGCCGAGGTGATCCTAGCGGTCGGCGGCGCCGACGGCCAGTCTGGCCGCGATCGTTGTCGTCAGGCGGCGGGCGGCTTCGTCCAGCAGATCCTCGGCCACGCGGGAGAAGCTCAGGCGCAGACCGGGGTCCGGCCGGCGGTCGGGGTAGAACCAGCCCCCCGGCAGAAAGAGCACGCCGTTGTCGGCCGCGTCGGCCATCAGGTCGGTCGCGTCCACCTCGCTGGGCAGGTCCAGCCAGAGGAAGAAGCCGCCGCCCGGTCGCTCGACCAGGACACCGGGGGGGAGCCCGGTCGTGAGGGCAGCGAGCAGGTGATCGCGGCGCCGCCGGTACTGGCTTCGGAGCCAGGCGACGTGGTCGTCGAGGAAGCCGTCGACCGCCGCGGCGATGATCCGCTGCGACATCAGGTCGCCGTGGACGTCGTTGACCTCGCGGGCATTGACCATCAGCGGGGCGAGGTCGGGCGGGACGACCATCCAGCCCATCCGCAGCGCCGGCGCGAGGGTTTTCGAGAAGGTACCGAGCGAGATCACGTCGGCGTCCCGTGCCCGGAGCGACCGGGGCGGCGCTTCGTCGAAATACAGCTCGCCGTACGGGTCGTCCTCGACGATCACGATGCCATGGCGACGGGCTAGCCGGACAAGGGCGTCCCGCCGCTGGTCGCTCATCAGGCGGCCGGTCGGGTTCTGGAAGGTCGGCACGCTGTAGAGCAGCCGCGGGGCGGGGAGGCTCTGCGCGGCCCGGTCGGCCAGCATCGCCTCGAGTGCATCGGTGTCGAGCCCGTGCTCATCCATCGGGGCGATGAGGTAGGTCGCGCCGAAGGAATCGAACACCTGCAGCGCACCGATATAGGTCGGCCCTTCGACGACGACCGTGTCGCCGGGATCGACGAAGACGCGGGCGACCAGATCGATGGCCTGCTGGCTGCCGGTCGTCAGGACGACCTCGTCCGGTGTGGCGACGACGGAGCGCTCCCGGAGCCACCCGGCCAGCCACTCGCGCAGCGGGTCGTGCCCGGCCGCGCCGGCGTACCCCCAGGCGTTCGCATCCCCCCAGACCCGGCTCGCGGCCTCGGCCAGCCGGGCGACAGGCACCAGGTCCTCGCTGGGCGCGCCGCTGCTGAGCGAGATCGGCGCGGGGTGCCGGCCGATGAGGTTGGCTGGCACGGACCACGGCGAGTCATGGAAATCGGCGGAGCGGCCAGCCAGCCGGAAGCGGCCGATCCCGCTCGTCGTGGCCGGTTCGCGGTCGGCCAGACCGGGGAGGCGAGCGTTGTCCATGAGTGCCTCTCGGTCGGATGAGTCGTGGCGGAACCGGTGGAAAATTCCCGGCATGGTACGGCCCGAAAAGCCATCACGTCAATGGACGGAGCGACTAACCAGGTGCCTAAGCGGTAGATCGCCAAACAACCCATGCCGATTGGCTATGGGCGACCGGGGATGGTTGTCCCCTTGTCACTGTCCGGGCCCTCGTGTACGATCTGTGAATCGTACGTACACTACTCGCAATTCCCCGAATGGCGCTCGCCACCGCTGTCTGTGCCTTGCCGGGACGACCTCTTGAGCTGCCCGTCGGCCACCCACCGACGATGGAGATGTCGCGCATGAGAGAAATGAGCGTGTTGTCGGAGACCCCCCGGATCCTCGCTGAACCTGCCGCTCGCACGCCGAGGGTGATCGCTCCGCACGTTCCGGTCGCGCGGGACATCGTTGCCCTCTACGCGGCCCGCGTGGCGAGCACCGGTGCCGATGTCCTGCCCGCCCTGCGGAACCGCCGGGCGAGCTTCCCGACCACGTCCGAGCCGGTGATCGGCTACCTCGCGGCGTCGATGCCGAAGCTGGGCTGCCCCGTCCCGGTCGGCCGTGGCACCGCGACCCACCGGCAGGCGCTCGACGCGCTGGCGGCGTCGAAGTGGGCGCTGCAGACAGGCTGGCTGCCTGAGCCGGAGCGGGTCCGGGTCACCCGCGCGGGTGGCGGCATCGGCCGGCCACGTTCCGTCCGCTCGGTGATGACCTATCCCACGGCCCGGCCGAGCCTCGCCGGCCGGTTGTCGGCCGCCTTCGCCGCCTTCTCCCGTCCCGCCGCCAAGCCGCAGCTGGATGCCTTTGAGTCCGGCCCAGCCCGCCTGGATCCGCGGCTGGCGTAGCGTGACGGCCGGCCCCTATCACCGACCCTCATATGGTCGGCCGGGCGAGTCGTTTCGTAGGGGAGATCCCTTGTGGTCGCCCGGCCGCCGCAGCAGCCCGTCCGTGGGGGCGTGGGCTTGCCCCGCCCGGGCCGCCGCAGCGGCCTTCGCCGCAAGGCGAGACGGACTGCGACCGACCAATCGCACCGAAGACCGCCGATCACGAACTCCGACACCACTACGCGGTATGGCGCCTGACGGCGCGGACAAGGCAAGCCATGTCCCTACGTCGAGGCGCCTGACGGGGCGGACACGGCCAGCGGTGCGAGGGCGATGTCCTTGCCCACGTCTTCGGCCTGACCGATTCCTTGTCAGAACTGCGAGGGAGCACTCGTCGCCACCCTCCGGACGACCGTCCCCTCGCCACGCAGCGCCCGGCTGACCGGCCGCTCGACCCGGGCGTCGCTGAAGACGACTTCGCCGACACCCTGCTCGATCGCCCCGAGGGCGGCCTCGACCTTGACGACCATCCGGCCGGACGCCGCCGCGAGGGCGGACTCCGGGGCGGCCGCGTCGATCTCCCGGACCAGGCTGGTCTCGTCCCGGACATCGCGCAGCAGGCCGGGGGTGTCGGAGAAGAACAGGAGTGCCTCGGCGCCGAGTTCCGCCGCCATCGCCATGGCGAGCTTGTCGCCATCGACGTTGATCGGGACACCATCCTCGCCGAGGGCCGGCGGGGTCAGGACCGGCAGGTAGCCGTTGCCGAGCAGCAACCGGACGAGCCGGACATCGACCTGGCCGATGGTCCCGGCGTGGTCGTCCCGGAAGATCCTCGCCTTGCCGTCGACCGTCCCGCGCAGGACGGGCTTGCGCCGCCCGGTCGCGATCCCGCCGTCCAGTCCGCTCAGCCCGACGGCGTTGACGCCGGCCGCCTGCATGATCCCGACGATGGTCTTGTTGACCTTGCCGCAGTAGGTCATCAGCATCGCGTCCATCGTCGCCGCGTCGGTGTAGCGCGAGACCCGGCCCGAGGAGGAGGTGACCATGACCGGCGGCAGGTCGAGCTGGCGGCTGAGCTGGCTGAAGGCGGCATTGGCGCCGTGGATGACGACGGCGGTCCGCCCCTCGTCCAGCACGCCCTTGAGGTCCGCCGCGAAGTTGCGAAAGGCGCTCTCCCCGATGGCCGCCCCGCCGCCGATCTTGATGATGATCACGTCCTGCTCCCTGCGTCGTCCCCGGTCTGGCCGGTCATCACGTCCTGTCGTCGGAAAGCATACCGGTCGGTCCGCCGCATGACAGGTCAGTCCGGCGCTTCCCGGCCGCAACGACCCGTGTGCGAACATCAGGACCGGCCGAGGGCCGTCTGGGCCGGACGGCGGGCCCGCTGATCCAACCCAGGGAGTCGCGTGGAACCTCTCGTCCCTTTCCTGTCCGAGCCATCTGACCGCGAACAGTTCGTTCCGCCGGCATGGCTGCCGGCGTTGCTGACCGCGCTGCTCGTCATCCCCTGCGGATCGATCGCCGTCCTCTTCATGCTCCAGATCGAGGTCATCCATGATCCGTTGTCGCGCCGTCTGATCGCCTCAGCGGCGGCCTGCCTGGCGCCGATCGTCCTGTTCCTGCTTCGGGTCGTCGAGGACACGATCGCCGGCGGCCGGCGCGTCAGCCCGCCGTGGTTCTGGCTGGTCTGGCTGCTCGCCACGGTCGCCCTCGTCGCCGTTCCGATCGCCGCGCGGCTCGGTCTGGGGACCCGCCCGGCAGCGTCCGGTGTCGCGCGCGGTGTCCGCGACCTGCGCGTCCCGCCGGGGAGCGACCTGATCGTCGCCGTCGCGGCCGGAATCGGCGTTGCGGTGCTCTTCGTCAGCGCCGGGCTCATCGTGGCTCGCATGGGCACGGCGGCGACAGTGCTGGCGGCGGTCGTCGCGACCGGGATCGGCTTCGCGACGGTGCCCATCACGTTCGTCGGGCTCGCGCTCACCTATGACGTCGTCGTCGGACCGGGCGACGATCCACTGGCCGATACCGCGCAGACGCTCTCTATCGTCTGGTTCGTGGCCGCGCCGATGGCCGGGCTGCTCACCGGACTGTCGGCCGCCTGGAGTCGACGGCCGCGCTGACTCGGCGGTGGGCGGATTCAGGTCCCGGTTGCCGTTCGCCGACGATAATCGGGACCTGAAATGTCCTTCGCCGTAACACCTGATTTCCCTCGTGCGTTTCAAGAGACAACAGACAATTCGACCGGAGTCCGATCGCGGTCCCAGGGACCCGTGAGGAGGCCGCCGCGGATGATCGCCGAACGGATAACTGAGACGGAGCAACCGACTGGCTTCTGGTCACCGGCTCCGCCGATCGAGCCGGCTGTTCGGTCGCGCTGGTCCGGGATCGTCCCGGTGCTGATGATGGCGCTGGTCGTTGCCGGGCCATCGGTCGGAATCGCGTGGTTGATCCTAACCAACCAGGGTGAGGGGGACGAAGCCCTGACCCGGAACCAGACACTCCTGTTCATCCTTGGTCCGGCGATCCTGCTCGGCCTGCTGGTTATCCCGTCGCTGGCGATCGGTCGCTGGCTGGAGCGACTGACGGCGGTGCGTGGGCTGATCTGGCTGACCGTGGCGGCACTGTGGTTCATCCTGCCAGGGATCGGTCTGGCCGCATGCAGGATCATCGCGCCGCCGAACAACGGGCGCCTGCCCAATCGCCCGGATACGATCGCTGGGTCGTGGGCGCCCCGGACCCAGCGATCGTCGTCGCGGCGATCGTCGTCGCGGCCGTCGTCGTCGCGATCGGCTACATGCTCGGGACCTGGGCCCGGGAGATCGGCCGGTACGCGGCGGTCGCTTCCGCGGCGCTCTCGACGATCCTCGGTGTCGTGATCCTCGCCATCTACGCGTTCATCGATCTCGGGATCAGCCTGGGTGCCCACGCCGAGTCGACGCCGTGGGCCACCGCGCTTGGTACGTTGCCTTTCGTGACATGGATCGCAGCGCCGGCGGTCGCCGTCCTGGCCGGGGCAGAACTCTGGTCTGAGGAGTACCGGCGATGAGCGGGAGGATGGTTGTCCATGGATGATGCGGTTCCCGTTCGGCCTCCAATATCCGATCGTCAGCCGACCACTCCGGCATCGGTGATCTGGCCGGTCCCAGTCCCGATCTGGAGTGGTCGGGACCGGCTGACGCTGATGCTGCTGACCGCCATCATGATCGGCCCGGCGCTGCTGATGGCGGTGGCGGTCAGCGGTGAGTTGACGGGCTGGGGCAGTCGTGTGCTGCTCTACCTGCCGCTGGTCATCGTCGTCGGACTGGTCGTGGCCTCACCGTGCATCCGGGACCCGGAACCGGATCGCGTGGGCGTGCTGCCGTGGCAGGTCTGGGCCGGCGGAGCCTTGACCTTCGTGGCGGTCACCGCTGCCGTCTACGGTTCCCTGTCGCTCTCGAAGAACCCATCGGCCGTTGAACTAGCAGCTCCCCGTGGGGAGGCGGTCTGGCTCGTCGATCCCGACCTGAAAATCGTCACGGCCGGAGTCGCTGTCGCGGCCTCTGTCACGCTTCTCACGGTCGGGATCGGCTACGTCGTGCGGAAATGGGGCAGACGATGGCTCGTGATCGCCTCCGGTCTTTCGGTCCTGGTCATCTTCGGCTCGTTGACGGTGCTCTTTTTCCAGAACCTCGGCGACTCGCTCACCAGCAATGCCGAGACATCACCCGGCGCCGGAATCGCGTTCGCCCTCGCTATCGTTTGCTGGCTCCCGGCGCCGACCCTCGGATTGATCGCCAGAGCCGAGCGCCGGGTCGGGCGGATGTGGTCATCACTTCAGTGATAGCCAATCGACCATCGCGGGAAGCCGGTGGGGAGACAGGGAGCGGTTCGAATGCAACTTCAGCCCTTCATGCCGCCCATCACCGAGCGCATCGCCGCGATAGCGTCGTCGATCGTGTCGCCGCTGGCCGACTGGACCTCGCCGTACGACCAGCTCTCCGTCTCCTGGGCCGAGATGCTGTACCGCCCGGCGCTCTGGTCGTCGTTCGAGGTCCAGCTGAACTGATAGCCCGGAAACTCGTCGTTGAGCGCCGCGACGCGGGCGGCGATGTCGTCCTGGGTCCGGTTCTGATTCTGATTCTGATTCTGGTCGGTCATGCTGAGTCCTCTCGCTATCCGGCAGATGCCGGTCCCGCTGTTGTCTCACATCCCCTGCCACAGCGCCGGCTGGTTCTAGATCGGGTGCAGCCCGGTGAACTCCAGCCCCGTCTCCTCCGGGAAGCCGCAGCGGACGTTCATGCACTGGACGCCCTGCCCGGATGCCCCCTTCATCAGATTGTCGGTCGCCGCCATCACGACGAGCCGGTTGCTGTGCGGGTCGCGCTCGAAGCCGACGTCGCAGAAGTTGCTGCCGGAGAGCAGCTTCGGTTCCGGGTAGCGGTAGACGCCGCTCGCCTCCTTGACCAGCCGCAAGAATGGCTCATCCTTGAAGGCCGGCCGGTAGATTCCCCAGATGTCCCGGTCGGTCAGCGGCTCCCTGAGGGTGACGTGGGAGGTCGCGAGGATACCGCGGACGGCCTCGATCGAGGTCGCCGAGAAGCTGACCGGCGGGGTGACGCCGTCGACCGTCAGCTCCTGGATGATCTCGGCCGAGTGGCGGTGGCCGGTCGGCTTGAAGGAGCGCATCGCCCCGCTGCGCTCCGGGTGGTGAGAGGCCAGGCTCGGCTCGCCGCCGGAGCCGGAGGAGCCGGTCTTGGCCTCGATGAAGACCGGAATCGACGTGTCGACGACACCGGCCCGGTAGAGCGGGTAGAGCCCGAGGATCGAGGTCGTGGCCATGCAGCCGGCGCAGGCGATCCGGTCGGCCTGGGCGATCTCCTCCCGGTGCAGCTCCGGGATGCCGACGACGAACGTCGCGATGTCCTCCGGGGCGGGATGGGCGTGGCCGTACCAGGTGACGTAATCCTCCGGGTTGCGCAGGCGGTAGTCGGCGCTGAGGTCGATGATGACCCTGGCCTTGTCCTGGAGCTCCGGCATCTTCTGCATCGCCACGCCGTGGGGCAGGGCCAGGAACAGGACGTCGCACGGTTCCAGGGCGCTGGACGGGCTGAACTTGAGCTCGGTCCGCTTGCGCAGGTTCGGGTGGACGAGCCGGACGAACTTGCCGGCGTACCGCTCCGAGGTGACCTGCCTGATCGTGGCTTCCGGGTGGCCGAGAAGCAGCCGGATCAGTTCCCCGCCCGCGTAGCCGGACCCGCCGATGATCGAAACGTCCATGAGATGCTGGTTCTCCTTGTATCGTAGGGATGGTCGAGCGTCGGGTACTGTTGTCGGATCGAACGTACGCCCACGGATGCTGGCGGACCGGTGGTGATGCCGGTGATCTCGGACGGGTTGACGGAGATCGTCCCTCGCCAGCCAGCCGATGGAAGGGAACTGACCGATGTCCGGACCTGAAATCGTCGCGATCGTCCTCGGGTACGGGCTGGGATCGGTCCCGATCGGGTACCTGCTGGTCCGCCTGCGGACCGGGCGGGACCTGCGCCGGGCCGGCAGCGGCAGCACCGGAGCGACCAACGTGGCGCGCCTGCTCGGGCGGCCGGGGTTCGTCGCGGTCTTCGCGCTCGACCTGCTCAAGGGCGTCGCGGCCGTCCTGCTGGCGGCGTCCCTGAGCGATGCCCGCTGGGCCCTCGCCGGCGCCGGAATCGCCGCGACCGCTGGCCACATCTGGCCGGTCTGGCTCGGTTTTCGGGGTGGGAAGGGGCTGGCAACGGCCTTTGGGGCCTGTCTCGCCTTCAGCCCGGAGGTCGGCGTCCTGACGCTGGCGACCCTGGGCGCCCTGCTGCCGTTCCTGCGGCCAACGATGGTGCCGCTGGTCGTGGCCGTCTCGCTGGCCCCGGCGTACGCGCTGGTGGCCGACCGCGCCGGGACCGTCGGCGTGCTCATACTGGCGATCCTGATCCTGGTCGGCCACCGGTCCAACATCCGGGCCGTCCTGCCCGGCGGAGCCGACCATGGCCGCGTCTCGACTCGCTGGTCGGGACGGACGGCGACAGACGGCATCGACGTGACCAGAGGGAGAACGCGATGACCCCGCGAACGACGACCGAGCGCCGCGGAGCTGATCCGGCTCCAACCGGTGTCGACTTCCGCACAGCACGTGAGCCCTGGGAGCGCGAGGCGATCGCCCGGCTCAACCACCGGACCTTCACCCAGGAGATTCCGCAGCACACCCCCACCGGGGACGGTCGTCTGATCGACCGCTTCGACGACGAGAATACCTATCTCACGGCCTTCGCCGGCGACCAGCTCGTCGGAATGATGGCGATCCGGGCGCGGCGGCCGTTCTCGCTCGACCTGAAGCTCGCCGATCTCGACCGCTTCCTGCCCGCGCACTCGTCGTGCTGCGAGATTCGCCTGCTCGTCGTCGACCCGGCCTGGCGCTCCGGCCGGATCCTGATCGGTCTGATGGGTCTGCTGGACCGTCACTGCCGCCGCGAAGGCCACGACCTCGCGCTGATCTCCGGGACCGTCCAGCAGCTCAAGCTCTACCGGCACCTCGGCTTCCAGCCGTTCGGGCCGACGGTCGGGACCGATGCGGCCCGATTCCAGCCGATGTACCTGACCAGCCAGCGTGCCGACGCGATGGCGCGCCGCTTCCTCGATGCCGCCGGACAGCCAACGACCGTCCTCCAGGCCGCGTCGCTGGGTTCCGATGAGGTGGTCAACCTGCTGCCCGGTCCGGTCACGGTCCGGTCCGAGGTGTCGGCGGCGTTCGCCTTCGCCGCCGAGTCCCACCGGGCGCCGCGCTTCGTCGAGGCGATGACCGACGTCCGGGAGCGGCTCCGGGCCCTGACCGGCGCCCGGCACGTCGCGATCGTGGCTGGTTCCGGGACGCTGGCCAACGACGCCGTCGCCGGGCAGATCGGTCTGCTCGGCGGGCATGGCCTCGTGCTGGCCAACGGCGAGTTCGGCGAGCGGCTGGCTGGTCAGGCCGCCCGTCATCGCCTCGATCACCGTACCCACCGGACCGACTGGGGCGATGGCTTCGACTGGCCGGCCGTCGAGCGCGACCTCGCCGCACTTCCGGAACCACGCTGGCTCTGGGCGACGCACTGCGAGACCTCGACCGGCGTCCTCAACGATCTCGACGCCATGCGGGAGCTGGCCGAACGCCACGGGACGCGGCTCTGCCTGGATGGGATCAGTTCGGTTGGCATGGTTCCGGTCGATCTGCATGGCGTCTGGCTCGCCTCCGCGACGAGTGGCAAGGCGCTCGGCGCCTATCCCGGTCTGGCGATCGTGCTGTCGTCCGAGCCGTTTCGCTCCGGCGACCACTTGCCGGCGGTCCTCGACCTTGGCCGGCACCACCAGACCGCCGGGGTGCCGTACACGCTGTCGTCCAACGCCCTGGCCGCCCTCGACGTCGCGCTCCGGACGATGACCGTTCCCGAGCGCTACGGGGTGATCCGGGACGCCGGGGCGTTCCTCCGGACGCGGCTGGCCGGACGTGGCGTCCCGGTGCTGGCCGATCCGTCGGTTGCGGCCCCCGGTGTGTTGACGATTCCGGTTCCCCGCCCGATCAGCTCGATGGCCGCCGGCGACCGGCTGCTCGATGAGGGCATCCTGGTCAGCTACCAGAGCGCCTATCTGATCGCCCGCAACTGGATCCAGCTCTGCCTGCTCGGGGACGAGCGCGGCTTCACGCCGCAACGCCTCGGCCCGGTCGCCGACCGGATCGCCGACCTGCTCGGGGCTCCCCGGGAACCGTCGGCATGATCATGACACGGCCACTGGGACTGCTGTTGCTGCTCGGCGGGCCCGCTCGCCGGTAGCGATGACGTAGTCGGCGATGTGACCGGGGATGTTGACCCCGGTCGTGTCGATGCTGTTCCGGAACTCCATCGTGTAGTTGACCTCGATGACCGACAGGCCGTCCGGTCCTTCGAGGACATCGACGGCGACCACGCCGCCGCCGACCGCCGCCGCGGCTGCCCGGCAGATCCCGTCCAGCTCCGGCGTGACCGGGCAGTCCGTCGCCTGTCCGCCCCGTACCGTGTTGGTGATCCAGTGCGGGCTATCGCGGTAGATCGCGCAGATCGTCCGGTCGCCGACGACGAAGGCGCGGATGTCCCGGCCGGGCTTCTCGACGAACCGCTGGATGTAGAAGACGCCGTGCTGGTAGGAGCCGAGCGTGACCTTGTGCTCGAGGATCGCCTCGGCCGCGTCGCGGTCGTTGACACGGGCCAGCAGCCGGCCCCATGAGCCAACGACCGGCTTCAGGACGACCGGGTAGCCCATCCGCTCGATCGCGACGATCGCCTCTTCCGGCGTGAAGGCGATCATCGTCTCCGGCGTCGGTACCCCAGCCGCGACCAGCGCCGCCGACGTGAGCAGCTTGTCGCCGCAGACGTTGGCGACGGCGTGGGTGTTGACGGTCGCGACGCCCCAGTCGTTCAGGACCTTGAGCAGGTAGAGCGCCCGGGAGTGGTTTATGCAGCGCTCGACGATGACGTCGCAGCGGGTCAGACCGGCGTGCGGCTCGGCCAGGCCGAGGTGCAGGTGGCGGTCGTCGAAGCGGACGAGCTCGACGCCGCGCTGCTCCAGCTCGGTCGCGAGCAGCTTCTCCTCGACCCGGATCCGGGAATGGAGCATCCCGACTTGGAGCCGGTCAGCCTGTTGGATCAACACGTTCTTTAGGGCCCTTCGTGTAGGCGTGGGTTGCCTGTGGTCGTCATCGGATAACCGTTTCAGGGAGGAAACCGGTTTTCGTAGGGGCGATCCCTTGTGGTCGCCCGGCCGCCGCAGCGGCCATCGCCGCGAGGCGAGACTGGTGTTCCCAACCAGACACGTCCGCCGAGGTTCGGTCGATTGCCAACGAGATGGCGTCTGAGGGCGCGGGCGAGGACAAGCCGTCGCCCCTACGACCGGGTTGATTCCGCAAATCAGGCCGTCGCAGTCGCCCGGTCGCTGACCGACTCGCCGAGCATCGCCAGCCGGGCGATCCGGACGGCCTCCTCGACGATCTCCCCGGCGATGTCGACGTCCGTCGTCGTCTGAAGTCCCTTGAACTCGCCGCCGCTGTTGACCTCGACGACCTGCAGACCGTCGCCGGTCTCGAACAGATCGACCCCGGCCAGCCGGGCCCCGACCGCCACGCAGGCCCGCAGCGCGAGTCCCTCGATCTCCGGCGTGACCGGGCAGGGCCGCGAGACCGCGCCCCGGGCCGCGTTGGTGACCCAGTGCTCGGATGAGCGGTACGAGGCGGCCAGCACCCGGCCCCCGACGACGTAGGCGCGGATGTCCCGGCCCGGTTTCTCGACGAACTCCTGTAGATAGAGGACCTCGTGGTGAAAGCCGCCGTGCTCGGTCTTCTGCGACAGGATCACCCGCATCTGGTCCGGGCCGTTTATCCGGGCTAGTAGGCGCCCCCAGGACCCGGTCACCGGTTTCAGGACGACCGGGTAGCCGAGCGACTCGGCCGCCTTGAGGGCCGACTCGACCGAGTAGCAGACGAAGGTCCGCGGTGTCGGGACGCCCGCCTTCGCCAGGGCCAAGCTGCTCGCCACCTTGTCGTCGCAGACCTCGACGGCCTGCGGTGTGTTCAGGGTCGGGATGCCGCAGCGGTCCATCGTCCGGAGGGTGTAGAGCGCCTTGGTGTGGGCGACGCTCCGGTCCAGGACGACGTCGACCGCCAGCCCGCTGGCCTCGGCGGTCGGGGCGTTGAGGTCGAGGACCAGCTCGCGGTCGATCATCGTCGTGACGTCGAGCCCACGGGCTCGGGCGGCGGCCAGGATCGCCTTCTCCTCGGGCCGGAGGTGGGAGATCAGCAGGCCGAGCCGGAGTGGGCCGGACGATGACGACGCGCTCGTCGTCCCGTGGTGTCCAGTACCGGTCGTCTCATCGGTCGAAATCGAGGCGGTCATCGTTCGGGAATCCTGTCCGTCGGGCGGGAGTGGGTGGTCACGTCAGCGAGGCGAGGACGGAGGCGAGGACCCGGACGCCACGGAGGTACTCGTCCAGGACGATGTGCTCGTCCGGCGTGTGGTCCAGCGCCGCGTCGCCGGGCCCGTAGGCGACGATCGGGCAGCCCCAGACGGGACCGACCACATTCATGTCCGACGTCCCGAGCTTGACGTTGAAGCGTGGTGTGCCGCCCTCGGACCGGATCGCCCGCAGGAACGGGGCGGACAGCGGCGAGCGCTTGTCGCTCCGGTAGCCGTGCTGATAGCCCTCGACCGTGACGTCGGCGCCATCCGCCAGGTCGCGCACCGTCCCGATCAGTTCCTCGACGTCGACGCCGGGTGGCAGTCGGAAGCCGAGCGTGAGTCCGGCGATCTCGGCCAGGCCGTCGGCGCTGGTGTTGAAGGTCCGGATCGACGGCCGGATCCGGTTGAACTCCCCCGGCGCCGCGAGGGCGTTGCGCCGCTCGATCTCGGCGGCGAGGTCGTTCCAGAACGCGACGGCCCGCTCGGCCGCGCTGCGGCCGGGGCCGGCCGTGTGGCGGCTCCCCTGCGTGAGCCGGTAGTGGATCGTCAGGCTGCCGCGATAACCGAGGCAGACGGCGTCCCAGCCGGACGGCTCGCCGATGATGCAGAGATCCGGTGCCGGCCAGGTCGCGACCTGCTGGGCGCCGGGCGACCCCATCGACTCCTCGCCGACGGCGCCGACGAACGTGACCCGGACCGAGAGCTGGTCGGCCGCCCGGGCCGCGGCCGCGACGAACGTGGCGAGCGGGCCCTTGGCGTCGACGCTGCCCCGGCCATGGAGGACGCCGTCCGCGATCCGGACCGGGATCCGCCCGGGGACGGTGTCGATGTGGCCGAGCAGGACGACATGGCGCTCACCCGAGCCGATCTGGCCGACAGCGTTCCCGGCCGGGTCGATGCTGGCCGCGAAACCGCGCCGCACCATCTCCGCGACCAGGTACCCGACCGCCTCGCCCTCGCCACCCGACAGGCTCTCGATCGCGACGAGGCCGCGGAGGAATTCGATATCAGCCGGGTCGCACGAATCGTCGGATGTGGTGGCGGCGTTGACGGTCGCGCTAGACGCTTGCGGCGAACTCATCGACCACGCCTCCGGCCGGAACGCGGTGGAGCGCCGCGATCTCGAACGGGACGATTCGGGTCGCCTGCTCGCCGAGCCGCTGGTTGGCGAGATCCGCGATCGCCGCCGCGACCGACTCGCAGCCGACCGCGATCGCCGATCGGAAGTCGGGGACCGGCACGACGTCCCAGATCACCCAGCCGGCGGCGGTGTGGGTCAGTTCGACCCCGACCAGGCCAGCCCGAAGGACCCGCGCCGCCTGCGCCGCGAGGGCCATCGCCTCCGGCCAGACCGAGCGCTCGCCGGGCGTCTCGACCCCGACGACCACGCCGCCGACGACGGTCATCGTGACCCGGTCGGCCGTCACAGGAGCGCCCCGCTGGAGGACGAAGATGTTCTCCGAGGCGCCGCCGAGCACGCCGCGGTGCTCGAGGACGGCTTCGGCCGTGTCCAGGTCCCAGAGCGCGATCCCGGCCGGACCGGGCGTCAGGGGCAGGAGCGTCATCGGGGTCGCCGAGGCACTGACGATCGCCAGCGCGGCCTCCTCACCGATCGCGACCTGCATCTCCGGGCGCGGCAGTCCGGCGGCTTGAAGGGCGAGAGCGGTCTCGACCCGGTTGCCCCGCGCGGCGAGGCCGGCGTCGATCGTCGCGACGCCGCGAGCGGCCAGCAGCCCAAGCAGGACGGGAGCGGCGGTCCGGTCGGCGTAGCGGTCGATGATCACACCGGGCGAGTTGCCATCCGCCGCGTCGACGGGCGATGGGAGTGGCTGGTCCGGTGGGATGGTGCAGCCTGGGACTCCTGCGCCCGACAGCGCGGTGAGGATGCCCTTCTCTTCCACTCGAACCCGGCTGCACAGCAGCCCCACTCCCGTTGCCACGTCTCGTTCTCCCCGCGATGGCGTTGCCGCCGGTCCTGTGCCTGAAGCGCCGCGAACCCGCGACGCTGGTCCGATGGTGACCGGGGCTACTCGCCCCAGTCTTCGCCCTCTTCCGGGGCGAGGCCGACGGTGACGGGGTTGACGGTCAGGACTTCGAGCTCCACCCCGCACTCGGGGCAGACGATGATCTCACCGGCTTCGAGCCCGGTGGCCTCGAACGAGGCGCCGCACTCAGGACATTCGATCATCACGGCCGTTGCACTCATCTGGTCACTCCTGCCGGCGCCATCCCGCGCCGCGTCGACTCGTACTCGAATGGTCGTCGTTGGCCCGTTGGAGCCAGGTGTGAGATGCTGCCACAGGCATCAGCATGTTGCAGGAGATCCTGCTGGACCTGCCGGTCAGCACATCGTCTGCAACAGGACCGCCTTCTGGAGGTGGAGCCGGTTCTCGGCCTGCTCGAAGATGATCGACTGCGGGCCGTCCGCGACTGCGGCGTCGACCTCCACGCCCCGGTGCATCGGCAGGCAGTGCATGAAGACCGCGGCTGGTTTGGCCGCCGCCATCAGCTCGCCGGTCACCTTGTACGGGGCCAGCGTCACCGCCCGGGTCGCGCCGTCGATGTGGTTGAGGCTGACGTGGACGTCGGTGTAGATCGCGTCCGCATCCGCCACGGCGGCCCAGGGGTCCGATGTCACCTCGACGGTGCAGCCGGCGCTCCCGGCCAGCCACTTCGCCCGGGTGACGACGTCCGGGTCGGGCTGATAGACCGCTGGGGTCGCGATGACGACGTTGACGCCCAGGGCGGCCCCGGCCAGCAGCAGCGAGGCCGCCATGTTGTTGGCGCCGTCGCCGACGTAGACCAGCCTGAGCCCGGCCAGCTCACCGAACTGCTCCTTGAGGGAGAGCATGTCGCTAAGCGACTGCATCGGGTGGTACTTGTCGGAGAGGGCGTTGTAGACCGGCACGGTGGCGTGCTCGGCGAGGGCCAGCAGGGTGTCATGGCTGGCGACCCGGGCGGCGATCCCGTCGACATAGCGGCTGAAGATCTGGGCGGTGTCGCCGATCGTCTCGCCTCGGGAGATCTGGAGATCGTTCTGGTTGAGGACGATCCCCTGGCCGCCGAGCTGGGCCATGCCGGCCTGGAGGGAGATCCGGGTCCGGGTGCTGGGGTGCTCGAAGAACATCGCCAGCGTCTTGCCGGAGAGGTAGTGGTGCGGCTGGCCGCTGTGGAGCATGTCCTTGAGCCGGTCGGCCGTCTCCAGCACCTCGTGGATCTCGTCCGGCGTCAGGTCGACCTCCGACAGCATGTTCCGCTGTCGGAGCCGGGCGCTGACGGTGAACGTGGTCAGGTTCGGGGTTGCCATGCCGCCGAGCGAGATGATCCGGTCGGTGGCGGGGGCGAGCAGCGCCTCGTAGCCCGGCGCCGCGGAGGCGACAGCGTGCAGTGCGGGCAACGCCTGGCCCCTGGCGGGCTGGCTGCCGGTCGTCTCGGAGACGAGGTGATCCTGTTCGGTGAGCGCAGCGAGGTCCATGTGGTAGTCCCTTCGGTCGCGAGCAATTCGCAGACGCTGGGGGTCCGTCACGGGGCTGCGATGAGCCACCGGGACCTGACCGAAGGGGCGAGAGGCGTGAGCTCCCGCGGTACCACCCTCCTTGCACGACGAGGTCAGACCTCGTGCCATCCGGTCAGCCGGGATCGGGGAGATCCGGGCCGAACCACTGGCACCCCGCGCCCCGGACGGATCCGGAGTCAACGCGGCATGTCGTGCATCTCTCGGCTGTTGCTTCCCTGGGAGCCACCCAGTCGGACCTACTTGCCCTGTGGCGGGCGCCACAGCCTGGCTTTCTTCGGTCGACCGCTCGGGGGTGCGTTCCGGACGCTGGCGCAGTTCCCGGGCTCTCACCACCCCCGGGTCGCTTGTGCGCGGGTCGTCCGTACTGGTCCCCGTCAAGGCGGGATGTCGTCGGCCAGAGGCATCGGGATGCTCAGACGTCAGACGATTGGTTTCGACAGATTGAAGCTGATGGGACGGAACGAGAGCGGGCGCTGTCGGCGTTGGGCTGCCGTCAGCGCGTCGTACGGTCGCGACGCGCGAACGACAGCCCGAGTGGGGAGCGGGGGATTGGCCCCCTGCTGATCGTTGGCCTGGAACTGGTGTCGGTCATGTCGTCACCTTCCGCGTCGCGGGTTGCCCGGCGCTCTCGCCGGAAGGTGCCATGCTAGCAGCATCCTGTGCAAATGTCGATAGCCTCTTCGGACAACCTTTCGAGCGAGCGGCGTCACCTGGTTGTCAGGTGCTCTCGGAACCACTGGACGGCGAACCGGTCAACCTCTGCCGCATTGGCGTTCGGCGGAGCCGGTTCGATCCCCGGTGCGTCGGCGAGGGCGTGCGGCATCCCGGCGATCGTGACCAGCCGCACCCGGCCCGGATCGGAATAGGCCCCGTTGAGGGCGGCGTGCTCTTCGGCCGCGGCCTGACGCAGGGCTTCGTCGTCGGCCTCACCGACGATCATCATGATCGGCGGCTCGTCCTGCCGCTCGGCGATCTCGCCGGCCCGGGCGACGAAGTCCAGCCGATCCGCGACGGCGTTGGACTGGTCGGCCCACGGGTAGCTCATCCCGAACCGCTTCGCGTTGGCGTCGATCACGGGACGGAGTTGGGTCATGGGGCTGACCAGCACCGCCACCTTGATTGGGATGTCGCCTTCGGCGAGGACGACCTGGGCAACCGACGACCCCGCCGAGCCTCCAAGCAGGCCAATGACGTCAGACCGCATCCCCAACTGCTCTCGCAAGGCGCGAAGGGCGGACGGGAACTCGGCCGCCGCCCCGGTGATGATTGGCTCGAAGAGGTTGAGGACCGCGTCCTCCATCCCGAGCCGCATGATTTCCTCAGGTCCTCCAGCCGGCGTGCGGGAGCCGGTCATCGGCAGGCCGAGGTAGATCCGCCAGGCATCGAGCCCGTCGAGCGGCAGCGCAGCCGCGAAGGCCGCCTCGGTGCGCGGCGGGTCCATCAGGTGCCAGGCGCCGACGATCGGCGCCGATTCCCGCGGACTGTTGGTCGGCGGGACCGCGATGAACGGGACGCCGGCGGCCTGACCGGTGATTGGTGACTGCTCCAAGAAAATGCCTCCGAACATGGATGGTTGCGACCTTCGCCTGCGTTGTAGGGGCGACGCTTGCGAGCCCGGCCGCTGCAGCGGCCTTCGCCGCAAGGCGAGATCATGGCGACCGACCGACGTGTTGAGTGCGTGGTAGTCATTGGAAACCGGTCGTCATTCCAGTGGCATTGGCTGACCCATCGACGGCTATCGCCCTGCGGGGCGGTGGCCGCTGCGGCGGCCGGGCTTGCAAGCAGCGCCCCTACACGACAAGCGCCGGACCACTCGGAATCGCGTCGCCAAACCTGAGCGGCCCTTCGCCATCCGCCGCAAGTGCGATCGGTTCACCCTCCCTGGGACTATTCTCCGATCGCCTTCGCGTCCGGCCGGCCGGTGTTCAGGGTCGTGTTGGCGCTGGCCTCCCCGCCACCGGGCAGCTGCTGCTGGCGCCGGGCGGCGACCTTCGTGCCGAGGCCGAACAGGTGGATGAAGCCCTCCGCGTCGAACTGCTTGTAGACGTCGTCCTCGCCGAACGTCGCCAGCGCCTCGTCGTAGAGCCCGTACGGCGACTTGCGGCCCACGGCGGTGACGGTGCCCTTGTAGAGCCTGAGCCGGACTTCGCCGGTGACGGGTTCCTGATTCTTCGCGATGAAGGCGTCGATCGCGGCCTTGACCGGCGCGAACCAGAGGCCGTTGTAGACGATGTCGGCGTACTCGCGGGACAGCTCGTCCTTGAGCCGCATCGACATCTTGTCGAGCGTCAGGTGCTCGAGGTCGCGATGGGCGGTGCCGAGGATCGTCCCGCCTGGCGTTTCGTAGACGCCGCGGCTCTTCATCCCGACCAGCCGGTTCTCGAGCATGTCGATCCGGCCGATGCCGTGGGCGCCGCCGAGCGCGTTCAGGGACTCGATCAGTTCGATCGGACGTTTCGGCTCGCCGTCGATGCTGACTGGCCAGCCCTGCTCGAAGCCGATCGTGACGTAGGCCGGGGCGTCCGGTGCCTGCTCCGGCGCGACCGTCCAGCTGAAGGCGTCCTGTGGCGCCTCGATCCACGGATCCTCCAGCTCGCCGCCCTCATGGGAGAGGTGCCAGAGGTTGCCATCGATCGAGTAGATCTTCTTCGTGGTGGCCGAGACGGGGACGCCGTGGGCCTCGGCGTAGGCGATCGCGTCCTCGCGGGAGCGGATGTGCCAGTGGCGCCACGGGGCGATCACGGTCAACTGCGGTGCGATCGCCTGGTAGGTCAGTTCGAACCGGACCTGGTCGTTGCCCTTGCCGGTGCAGCCGTGGGCGAGCGCGTCGGCCCCCTCCATCAGGGCGATCTCGGCCTGCTTCCGCGCGATCAGCGGGCGGGCCATCGAGGTCCCGAGCAGGTACTTGCGCTCGTAGATCGCGCCGGCCCGAAGCGTCGGGAAGGCGTAGTCGCGGAGGAACTCGTCCTTGAGGTCGAGGACGTAGCACTTCGTCGCGCCGGAGGCGATTGCCTTGGCCTCGACGCCGGAGAGGTCGTCCGGCTGGCCGATGTCGGCCGCGACGCCGATGACCTCGGTGTCAGCGCCGTACTGCTCCTTGAGCCACGGGATGATGCAGGAGGTGTCGAGGCCGCCGGAGTAGGCGAGGACGATCTTCCTGGGCCGGGAGCCGTCGGGGTTCATCGGCAGGTTCGTGATCGGGGCGGTCGACAGGGCGTTGGGCTCGGCGGTCAAGGTGCGTCCCTTCGGCAGTTGGGTGGTGGACCGTGGTGGATCGTTCCAGCCATTGAAGAACGAGAGCAGCTGGGACCGGCGGAATCCGGCAGTCGCGAGACCTTACCGACCGGCCCATGGGGTGTCAAGGATCATCGATCCTTTCTATCGATCGTGGCGTTCGACGTGGCTCCTGACGGCCGGTTCGTAGGGGCGATCCCTTGTGGTCGCCCGGCCGCCGCAGCGGCCCATCCGTAGGGGAGTGGGCTTGCACCTCCCGGCCTTCGCCGTCAGGCGAAACGGTGCCCAGCGACCGGCATGTTCGAATCGGACCGTTCGTATGGATGGCGTGCGTACATGGATCGCCCCTGGAAGCTGCGTGGCGGGACGGCCGCTTAGACCGTTGTCGCCCTTCGGGGCGACGGCCCTGACGGGCCGGGCGACCGCAAGGGATCACCCCTACGACGCAACGCCACTGCTGATGCGGATCTGCTCCCGATCACTCGAACGCGAACGATCGGACGGCCCGGACGACCTGGCCAACGTTCGCCAGCGACCGGTCGATGTCGCCCCGCTGGCCGAAGCTGTGGTCTGCCCCCTCGATCTGTTCGAACGTGACCGCCGGTCGTTCCCGCAGGCGGTCGATCGTACCCTGGTCAAAGTGGTGGTCGGCCGTCCCGATGACGATCAGCGATGACACGTCGATGGCCGCGAGCCGCTCGACGACCTCGGAATCGCGGAGGAGCGGCGTCAGCCAGACCAGCCGGACCGACCGATCGCCGCCAGCGAATGCCGTCCAGTCAACGCTTGACAGTCCGAGTGTCGTCAGGGACTTGGCGATCACCGTCACGTTCCTGACGTCGTGGGTTCCGAGCATCGCCGCGACGCCAGCCCGGACGTCATCGGCCAGCCAGTCCCGCTGCTGATGGTCCAGCGGAAAGGCGGCGAACCGCTCGTCCTGGCCGTAGCCGGGCGCCAGGCTGAGCACCGCCGCGCCCTGGTCGAGCGCCATCGCTTCAAGATAGTAGAAGGCGGGCATGACGCAGGTGTAGCCCAGCCCCGGCAGCATCACGACGCCATGCCCTGGGCCGTCTTGCCGCGTCGTCAGCTCACTCGGGATCGATCGTCCCCCGCCCCCGGTGATGTCGAAACTCCTCATCGCCATGTTCGCCCTCTTGCCTGCCATCAGCTCGTTGCTTGATTCGACATCGATCTGACGAGCGTATCAGACGCCATTGGAACGATTCGCCGGTTGCCTTGCGCCAAGCGATCAAGGTCGATATTGATATAATCAATGAGGTGTTGACGAATATCAATGTCGGGTGTAACTTCATGGCAGCACCGGTCGAGGTGCCCAGGGAGGGAGCCGGACGCCGACCCGCTCGAATCCACTCGTTCGCTATTCCAGCAGAAGGCCACATCCATGCACCTTCCCACGCAGCTTCCCACCGTTCTCGGTCGATGCCCCGTCTGCTCCAGTGAGTTGCAGGTCACGCGGCTCCACTGCCCCAACTGCGATACCGGCATCGACGGCCGGTTCCGGCTGTCCCGCTTCCAGCGCCTCAGCGTCGATCAGCTTGGCTTCGTCGAGACGTTCATCCGCAACCGCGGCATCATCAAGGACGTCGAGGCCGAGCTTGGCATCTCCTACCCGACGGTCCGCGCCCGGCTGGACGAGGCGATCCGGGCGATGGGCTTCCCCTCCAGCGAGGAGGGCGGCCGGACCGGTCGCGACCAGGTCCAGATGCGGGAGGACCGCCGCGGCGTCCTCGAGGACCTCCAGGCCAAGCGGATCACCGCCGACGAGGCCCACCGCAGGTTGCAGGCGCTGACGATCGGCTGAGCAGGACCGGACCGGAATCAGCAGGTTTCGAGGAGGACGCCCGATGACGACGATTCGTACCCACGCGGCCCTGCTCCTGGCGATGCTTCCCGCCCTCGTCACCCGTTCGCTCACGACCGGCGACGACGACCCCGACGCCGCGAAGGCCGATCCCGTTCGGGCCGGCGAGCCAATGGGCCGCGCGGGCGTGTTGGAGCTGCTCGAGAGCGGGATGATCAGCACCGAGGAGGCGCTCGACCTGCTGGACGGGATCGACCAGACCAGCCCGGCGACCGACGCGACCGAGCGGCCGCCCGATTCCGACAAACGGCCCGGTCGACCGGCCCGGCCGGCGCGCCCGGCCAGAGCCGCCCGGACGGCCATGGGCACACTCGATGCCGATCTGGGTTCAGGCGACCCGGGTGACGGGTGGGATAGTCACGAGGATCGACAGGCGAGGCGTGAGGAGCGGCAGGTACGGCGCGAGGAGCGCCATGCCGAGCGAGCGGCGGCCCGGGAGGCAAGAACGGACCGTATCGACACCGGGTTCGGCGGCAAGCGGACGTTCCGGATCCAAGTCGATGACGCCAACGGGTCGAAGGTCAACCTCGCGCTGCCGATCGGCTTCCTCGACACAGGTCTGAAGGTCGCCGAACGCTTCTCGCCGGGGCTGCTGGACGGCGCGGTCGGCAACTCGATCCGCCGGGCGGTCGGCGGCGGCCAGGCCGGGACGATCATCGAGGTCGACGACGGGGCCGGCCAGCACGTCCGGATCGCGATCGAATAGCGCCGGCCGCCACCCCATTCCCGACAGACGGAAACACCACTGAACGGGTACCCAGGGCGGGCGCCCAGGGCGGCCACATCCTTGTGAGCGCCGGCAGGACCGGCAGGAGAGCACCCGTGAGCGAGCAGATGTACATCGAGGTCTTCGGCGACGACGAAGAAGTGACCTTCAATCTCAATTCGAGCCAGGCCGCTGGGCCGATCGAGATCCACGTCGGTTCGACCAGCGGTGAGACCACGCTCCATGCGACCAGCCGGGACGACATCCAGGTCTGGCTCGAGATCACCGGCCGGTCGGCGCATCAACCGGTCGTCTCCGCCAACTGGGACGGGACCCGGCTCGACATCCAAGCGGCGAAGGGATCCGGAATCGGACGGATCCTGCGCGGCTCCCCGGGCTTCGATGTGCGGATCGAAGTGCCCCGCTCGCTGATGCCGAAGCGGGGCGGCCGCGGGATCGTCGCCCGGCTGGCGTCGGCCTCTGGCGAGATCAACGTCGGCGAGCTGGCCGGTGACCTCCGGCTGACCACGGCCTCCGGTGACCTCACTCTGGGCGAGGTCGCCGGGCTGATCGAGTGCCACTCCGCCAGTGGCGACGTCGCGATCCATCAGGTCACCGGCCAGCTCCGCGTCACCACGGCCAGTGGCGACGTCTCGATCAGTGAGGCGATCCTCGACCGCTGGGAGATCAACACCGTCAGCGGCAGCGTCGAAAGTGGGACCGTCCTCATCGGGACCGGCCCCTATCGCGTCAACACCGTCAGCGGCGACGCCGAGTTGCGGCTCGGCGTGCTGTCGGTTGCCGGCCGGCCGGACGCGTTCACCCTGGAGTCGACGACGATGTCGGGCGACCTGGAGGTCGAAGGCGTCGCCCGCAAGCTCGGGCGGCGGCGCTGGCACCTGGGGGCCGGGGAGCGCCCGTCGGCGTCGGTCCGGCTCAACAGCGTCAGTGGCGACGCCTCGGTCATGGTCGAATCGGCCGCCATCGACGGCGACCCCGCGATGGTGATGGGATCGTGGTCGGGCGAGGGGTGGGCCACGAAGCCCGGCGCCGCCGGTTCGTCAAAGGGCGATTCGACCTGGAATGATCTCGATGCCGAGGTGGACCTCGACGCTTCCACCGCCATGAACGAGGTCGACTGGGCCGGGATCGACCGGTCGGTCAACGAGGCGATCGACGAGGCCTTTGGGAGACCGGGCGCCATGCCACCAGCTCCCGCCGCACCTACGCCACCCGCCGCTCCGACCGCACCCACGGCACCCGCCGCTCCGATCGCACCAGCGGCTCCCGTTGCGCCGACTCCGCCCCTGAAGGGCGACGATCTCGCCACTCACAGCGTTGCCGCGACGACGCCTCATTCCTCTACGGAGTGGACCGAGGAGGAGCGCCGCCTGGACATCCTCCGCCGGATCGAGCGGGGCGAGCTCTCCGTCGAGGACGGCATGGCGCAGCTCGACGGTCCAGGACAGACCCGGAGCTAGACCGCCCGGCCCGGGTTGGCGACGACATCGCCGGCCGGGCGCCGCCACCACAGCCACTCATGACGACACCGATCCGAAGACGCATCGAACAGCCCGGCGAGCGACGCTCGCGTGGGGAGGGGGGATCCCATGTACCGCACCGAGTACGAGATGTCCGAGATGGTCCACGCGCGGCAGACCGAGGTCATGCGCAGCTGCCAGCGCACGAGGGTCCGGCCGATGGCGAAGTCGCGGCCGGTCGGCAACCGGATCCGGCGGGCCATCGGGCACCGCTTCGTCGTCATCGGCATCGCCCTGGTCGGTCCCCTCTAGCGGTCAGCCAAGGGTGAATTGTCGACCCGGAACAGTCCCCACCCCCAGCCCGGGGTGACTCGTCTTGCTCACCACGACTGCGTCACGGTTCGGCTGCGACGGGCTCGCTTCGCTGCCCAGGGAGGGGAGCACGAGTTGGTCGGGGAGAGCCAACCCCAATAGTGGATGACGTCTGAAGACCACCGGTTGCTGACGCTTATGGGCCATCGCACGGTCCCATCTCGCCAGCGACAGGCAGGATGGAGGAGGAGCCCGTTCCCATGGACGCCGCAACCACGGTGACGCAAGCAGCAACCGGCGCCGACCGGGTGAACCGGCGACCCCTTGCCGGGTTGTTCCTCGCTCAGGTCCTGTCGGTCTTCGGTAACAGCCTGACGGCGATCGCGATCCCGTGGTTCGTGCTCGACACGACCGGCTCGGTCGTGCGGACCGGCGTGGTCGCCGTGGCATCGGTCGTCCCGGCGATCATCGCGATGGCGATCGGGAGCGCGGCCGTCGACCGGTTCGGATTTCGCCGGATGAGCATCGTCAGCGACCTGCTCAGCATGGCCACGGTCGCCGCGATCCCGCTGGCCTTCCTGACGGTCGGTCTGAGCCTGCCACTGCTGCTCGCGCTGGTCTTCCTCGGGGCGCTGTTCGACGCGCCCGGCTCGACCGCCCGATCGTCGCTGGTGCCTCAGCTGGCCGAGCGGGCCGGGGTTCCGCTGGGACGGGCCAACGGCATGGTCTCGGGCACCCAGGGACTGGCGATGCTGGCGGGTCCGATCGTGGGCGGCGTGCTGATCAGCCTGGTCGGCGCCAGCAACGTGCTCTGGTTCAACGCCGCGACGTTCGCGCTCTCGGTCCTGGTCGTCATGATGCTGATTCCGGCGGGAGAGGCTTCGACGTCCGCGGACGACCCGGCGGTTGGCTCATACCTGGACGAGGTCCGCGAGGGTTGGCGCTTCGTCCTCGCCCACCCGCTCATCCGCCCGATCATGCTGGTCGCGACCGCGGTCAACTTCGTCACGAACCCGATCTTCGCCGTGCTGCTGCCGGCCTGGGTCAACGGGCGGATCGGCGACCCGCAGGTGCTCGGCTTCCTGCTGGCCGGCTTCGGCGGCGGGAGCCTGGTGGGGATCGCCCTCTACAGCTGGGTCGGGCATCGCCTCCCCAGATTCCCGCTCTGCGTCGCCGGGATCGGCGTCTTCGCCGTCGCCGCCCAGGCCTTTGCGGCCGGACCGGCCTGGCCAGTGCTCCTGTCGGTCCTCGTCGTTGCGGGGATCGTCTCGGCCCCGGTCAACCCGATCATCTTCACGGTGATCCAGGAGATCGTTCCGGTCGATCTGCTCGGCCGGGCGATGGGCGCGGTCTTCGCGACGGCGCTCATCGCCTCGCCGGTCGGTCTGCTCATCGCCGGGCTGCTGGTCGAGGTGGTGGGCCTCGGGATGACCTTCGCCGCCGCTGGCACCCTGCTGACCGTCGTCACCCTCGGGATGACCCGGAGTGTGGCGTTCCGCCAGATCGGCGACCCCCGGCGCCAGCAACCGCTCCCGCGGCCCGAGCCGGCGCAATGAGCCAGGGCCAGAAAACGACGGACTTGCGATTGGGTCATCAGGTTCACTCAGGACCATCCGGGCCGGTTTTGTTAACGCTGCCCAAAGACCGCCAGGTGATTCTCCGCCGCGTTCATCTTTTGGCAAGACGATGGCCCCGCCCTTGCTGTTAGTCTATCTTGTCGCCGGTGCCACGGGAGAGACGCTCGGCCGGGCTCCGGACCTACGATGCCGTTCAACGATTGCGGCCCGCTCGCCGGGTCACAGGAGGAAGCCAAGCATGAGCTCTACGTCCGATCAGCCGACCCGCTTCACGACCATCGGTCGCCGCCAGATCATCGGAGCGGCTGCCGCGCTCGTGATCGCCCCGGCCGCCGTCGCGGCCGCCTACGCCAAGCCGTCCAGCCAGGACGCCACCCCTGGCGCGACCCCCGGTACCCCCGGCGCCACGCCCGAGGGCACGCCGATCAGCGGAACCCCGGCGGCCGCGGCCGGCGGAACGTCCTTCGACATCTCGTTGATCGACATCGACTTCGAGCCGAAGGAATTCACGATCCCGGCCAATACGGACGTGACCGTCAACGCGATCAACAATGGGGTGCTCCAGCACAACTGGGACGTCCTCGACACCGAGTTCAAGACGCCGATCGTCGGCGGTGGCGTGACAGAGACCGTGGTGGTCAATCTTCCGGCCGGATCCTACCCATTCCAGTGCGACGTCCCAGGTCATGCCGCGGCTGGCATGGTCGGCACACTGACCGTCGCCTAGTCGGAGCTGGTCGACGGCCAACCGAGCCATAGGGCCAGCGAGGCCTCGCCCCCGGGAGGGAGCGGGGCTTCGCTGTGTTCCTCGCCGCCGGTGACCGCATTGAAGACCGATCCGGCGGGACGGGCTAGACTCACCACGCACACCCGCCCCGCCGGAGGTTATCCACGATGCGGCCACCCTATCTCTCGACCGAGCGGCTTACCCTGCGGGCGATGGTGGCCGGTGATGCCGCGATCGCGACCAGCTGGTTCCCGGCACCGTTCCCTGTCAGCGCCGGGCAGGCTGGTCGCTGGCTGACGGACGCCCATCGCTCCTCGCCGTGGGACGACCCAGCCACGCTCTGGCTGGCAATCGTCCGGCATGAATCAGATGGAGACAGGTCGAGCGACGGCGTCGTCGGTGCGGTCCGGCTGCTCCATCCCCGCGCCCGGGCGAGCGAGCTCTCCGTTCATCTCGCTCCGCATCTGACGCCCGGGGAGGCGGACGCGCTGCAAGCTAAGGTCGTCCGGTTGGTCGTGCCGTGGGGGCGGGACGAGCTGGAGGCGATGGTCCTGACGCTGTCGATCGGCTCGGATCAGCCCGTGTCGATCGCGGCGGCTGAGGGTCTCGGGATGATTCAGGCCGTCAGACTCCGTGAGCACCTCGCCCGGCCCGGGCGGCGGGCCGACCTGCTCTGGTACCAGGCGCTCAACCCGCTTGGCCGCGTTCCCGATCCTCAGGCGATGGAAGGAGGAGCCGGTGCGTAACCCGATCCTCGTCGTCGACCGGATCTACCTGCGGCCTCTGGAGTCGACCGACTCCGTGGCCTTCACGGAGGCGACGGCGTCCGAGACGACGACATTCTCCAAGAGCCGTCGGCTGCCGCTTAGTCCGCTCATGTTCGAGCAGGAGTTCGCCGGAACCGTCCCGGACCACCCACCCGGCGCGATCAGCTTCGGCATCGTCCGGATCGCCGACGAGCGGTTGCTCGGGAGTGTCGCGCTGCTCGACATCGACTGGGTGAACCGCACGGCGGAGACGGCGAGCTACCTGCTGGGCGAGGACGTCCGTGGGCAGGGCTTCGGGACCGAAGCGAAGATGCTGTTGCTGGAGTACGCCTTCGACCGGATCCAGCTCCATGTCGTCCAGTCGTGGGTACGCTCGACCAATATCCGCTCCGCCAACGCGCTGGTCAGGCAGGGCTACCGGCTGGCCGGTCGGCGATACTGGAAGGGGTTCCAGGCCGGAGCCTACGTCGACCACCTGATCTTCGACCTGCTCCGGGACGAGTGGGTCGCGGCCCGGGAGGCGTGGCGGTCGTCCGTCGCCGCCCGGAATGCTGGCAACGACAGATAGCGACGGCCTGACACGGACCGACATGATTGAACGGGCCGGGTCCGCCGACCTCGCAATCACCAGGACAGGCGGCACGGCAGGATGAGCGCGGCGCCGGACGACCGGCCACCACCCCGACAGCCGGATCTCGACGAGGCCGTCGATCACTACGGTCTGCTCGGCGTGCGCTTCGACGCCACGCCGGTCGAGATCACCCGGGCCTACCGCCGGGCGATGAAGCTCAACCACCCGGACCGGCATCCGGGGGCCGGGCAGGCGCAGGCCGAGCAGCGCGCCCGCCGGATCAATGCCGCCTACGCCACCCTGAGCCGGATCGACCGCCGTCGCGCCTACGACCAGACGCTCCAGTCGCAGGTCGCCGACGACGCGCTGATGGGCCGCTACGTCAACGGCGGCTTCACCCCGGACGACATCCGCCGGGCCAAGGCCGAGGCGACCCGGCCCTACCGGCGCCGCATGACTGCCGCCGAGGAGCAGGAACTCCGCCGTGCCCACCTCGCCACCTACGTCAGCCTCGGGATCGCCTTCGGCGGCTTCCTCGCCGCCATCGTCCTGGTGCTGGTCCTGCTCGGCATTATGGGCGCGGTGCTCCGGCTGCTGTTCTGATCGAACCAGATGTGAGCCGCTGCACGGCTGTCGCCGTTATCGATAACGAACGGGCTGTGGCGGCCACATTGTAGCGGCGACGCTTGCGAGCCCGGCCGCCACAGCGGCCTTCGCCGTCAGGCGAGACCGTATCACTGGGACGACATTGCTCGATCCCGGCAACAATCTCGTGCACATCTCTGGCGGGAGGCCGGTCGGTTGATATCGGCCACCGTTGTCGCCCTGAGGGGCAACGGCCGCTGCGGCGGCCGGGCTCGCAAGGGTCGCCCCTACGAGAACGATCCTCTCTGGTAACGAGTTCGCCACCGTCTCCCCTCGCCATCCGTCCGGGAGAGCGGGTCCGGCTTTGCCGGATCAGCCGACCGGACGAGATGGGGAGGGGCCGGCTCGCGACTAGCGTGTTCCGGTTTGGACAATGGCGCCGCGCTCCCTCGCTCAGGCATGATAGGTTTGGTCAGTCGGCCGTCTGGTAGCCCGGCCCTTTGACCCACTCGCCCGGTGTCGCCCCGGTGTGGTCACCATCGCGGAGGACGCGGCCGCCGTTGACCCACACGTCCCGGACGCCGGTCGATAGCCGGTGCGTGTCCGTCCAGGTCGAGTGGTCCTGGATCGTCGCCGAGTCGAAGACGATCACGTCCGCCTTGAGCCCCTCCCGGAGCAGGCCGCGGTCCCGCAGGCCGAGCCGGTCGCAGACCGACGAGCTCATCTTCCGGACGGCGTCCTCGATCGTGATGATGCCCTCCTCGCGGACGTACTTCGCCAGCACCCGTGGGTAGGTCCCGTAGGCGCGGGGGTGGGTCGGGCCGAGCGGCTCGGCCCACTCCGGATCGACGCCGCCGGCGTCGGTGGAGACCTTGATCCACGGCTGCTTCAACTGGAGCCGCAGGTTGTCCTCGCTCATCACGAAGTACATGGTGAAGATGTTGGCTCCCTCGATCGCGAGCAGGTCCAGCACGGTGTCCCGCCAGTCCTGTCCGCGGTCGGTGGCGATCTCGGAGATGCGCCAGCCGCGGTACCGAATGATCTCCGGGTTGGTGATCCCGGCGACGAGGATGCCCTCGGGGCCGGCGGCCAGACCGAGGTTCTCCCAGTCGCTGTTCTCGTCGGCCATCTCCTCGCGCAGCCGGGTTCGGATCTCCGGGTCGGCAAGGTTCTCGTAGAGATGGCCACCCTCGCTGGCCCAGTAGGGCAGGCAGGAGGCGAGACCGGTCCCGGCCGCTTCGTACGGGTACATGTCGACCGTGACGTCGACCCCGTCGGCCCGGGCCCGGTCGATCATCGTGATCGCCTGCGGCATCTTGTGCCAGTTCTTCCGCCCGGCCGCCTTGAGGTGATAGATCTCGGTGATCACGCCGGTCTGGCGGGAGAGCGCGATCGCCTCGTCGATCCCCTCCAGGAGCCGGGCCTCCTCGGAGCGGACGTGAGTGATGTGGATGCCGTTGTGGGCGGCGACGACCTCCAGCAGCGCGGCCAGCTCGTCGAACCCGGCGTACGCGCCCGGTGGATAGATCAGCGCCGTCGCGATCCCGAAGGCGCCGTCCCGCATCGCCTGATCGAGGACGTCGCGCATGACCTGGAGCTCGCCGGCCGAGGCTGGACCCATGTCCATCCCCTTGCCGTATTCCCGGACCGTCCCGCCGCCGATGAACGAGCCGAAGTTGACCGACAGCCGGCGTCGCTCCAGTTCGCGGAGCCAATCGCCGAACCGGTCCCAGGTC